>ERZ777011.2467-NODE-2467-length-14692-cov-3.433081_pt1 | contig 14692 bp, 10 predicted proteins | sample MGYA00374964_ERZ777011 | MGnify/ENA primary metagenome ERZ777011 (study PRJEB29310, sample SAMD00008975) | mouse gut metagenome | study: EMG produced TPA metagenomics assembly of the Metagenome analysis of fecal microbiota from mouse which was promoted...
GAGTAACAAATGCAGTGTGGAAGAAGAAAAGGACGCGGAAGCGTCCTTTTCTTGTGGGTGATAAATGAAATAATAATTACAAACATTTCTTGTAGGAACGGGAAAATATTGATAGAATAAGAAACGATCACCGCGGTGGTGATAAAGAAAGCAAAGCAGAGGCGGTCGGCCGCGGCACTGTGAGCAGGCAGCGACCGGAATCGAGGTAATTATGTATATTATTGTGGGTCTGGGGAATCCGGACAGGCAGTACCAGAATACAAGGCATAATATCGGCTTTGACGTGATCGACGTGATTGCTGAGAAGAACAACATCAGTGTGAGCGAGCGTAAGCATAAGGCGCTGATCGGCAAGGGATTCGCGGGCGGACAGAAGGTTGTTTTGGTGAAGCCGCAGACATATATGAATTTAAGTGGTGAAAGCGTCAGGGATGTCATAGACTTTTATAAGATAGACGAGAAGAGTGAACTGATCGTGATTTCTGACGATGTGAGTCTGGACGTCGGCCAGATCCGCATCCGCAAGAAAGGAAGCGCGGGCGGACACAATGGTCTGAAGAATATCATTCTGCATTTGGGGCACGATGAATTTCAGCGCGTGAAAATGGGTGTGGGTGAGAAGCCGAAAGGATATGATTTGGCGGATTATGTGCTGGGACATTTTCCGAAGGAGGAGCGGGACATCATGGATGAAAGCGCCGTGCGTGCGGCGGCGGCTGTCGAGTTGATGATCGCCGAGGGTGCGGATGCAGCCATGAATCTGTATAACAAAAAGGCACAGCAGGCATAGAGAATAGCGTGAATGAAAATACCATTCACGCGGAAGAACCGTCCGCAGAGCGGACTTGCTGCAAGCAGTATTCTTCCCACGATTTGGGATTTTGCGGAGCGGAATCATGGCGGTTAGCGGTACATGTAGAAAGTCACGGCAGTGTGGACAACCGGACAAGTAAATGCCCGGCGGCGGGAGAGTCTCACTGCACAATGATACAGGAATCATGAGGAGAAGAAGGACGGAGGTAGGATGTGAGGGCTTTACTGGCTCCCTTGGAAGAACTGGGAGAATATGAAGAGATTAAGAAAATGCTCGTGAAAAAGCAGGCTTCGGTTGCACTGAGCGGTTGTGTGGACTCGCAGAAGCTGCACATGATCTATGGGCTGGGAGAAGGGTTTCGCTATAAAGTGATCGTGACATTCAGCGATCTTCGGGCGAAAGAACTGTATGAGGATTATAAGTTTTATGACAGGAATGTTATGCTCTATCCGGCCAAGGATCTGATCTTTTTTCAGGCGGATATTCACGGTAATCAGCTGACCATGGAGCGAATCAGGTGTCTGCGCAGGCTTATGGAAGGCAGACCGACTACAGTGATCACGACTTATGATGCATTGATGACACCGCAGCCTCCGATCGGGGCATGGAAGAAGCATGTGATCCATATTGATAAACAGAGCAGCATAGAAGAAAGCGGGCTGGCGGCGCGTCTCGTGGAACTCGGTTATGAGAAGAATTATCAGGTGGAGGCGCCGGGGCAGTTCAGCATACGCGGCGGTATCATTGATATTTTCGATTTGACGGAGGAGAATCCCTACCGGATCGAACTGTGGGGAGAGGACGTGGAATCCATCCGCAGTTTTGATATTTTAAGTCAGCGTTCGATCGAGAAGCTGGAGTCTGTCACGATCTATCCGGCAACGGAACTAATTTTGTCATACGAAGAGATGCAGACCGGAATCAGGAAAATACAGGCGGAGTGTAAAGAGCATGCGGCGAAGCTGCGGAAAGAGATGAAGACCGAGGAGGCGCACAGGATCGAGACGCAGGTAAAAGAGCTGGCGGAACAGCTGCTGGAACTCGGATTGTCCCGCAATGCGGTGAATCTGGAGAGTTATATACGATATTTCTATCCGGAACTGTCCACACTTTTAGATTGTCTGGAGAACGGGGCGGACGGCTCTGCAAAACAGGGTGCAGGGTGCGTCTTTATTGAAGAGCCTCTGCGGGTCAGAGAACATGCGTCGGCGGTGGAACTGGAGTTTCGGGAAAGTATGATGCACCGGTTGGAGAAAGGTTATGTTCTGCCCGGACAGACGGATATTCTCTACAGTGCAGAAGAGACGGCGGCGGGGATCGCAAGAGGCCGGGTCGTGACTCTTTCTATGATGGACGGCAGGAATCCGCTTTTTAAGGCGGACCGCAAGTTTGATATTCAGACGAGAAGTTTATCTTCTTATAATAATAGTTTTGAGGCGCTGGTAAAAGATCTGTCCGGTTATAAAAAAAGAGGATACCGCATTCTGCTGCTCTCCGGTTCCCGGACGAGAGCGAAGCGTCTGGCGGAGGATCTGCGGGATCAGGAGATTAGTGCCTTCTACAGTGAAGACCCAATGCGGGAGGTACAGCCGGGGGAGGTTATGACATACTACGGCAGAGTGCTCAAAGGATTCGAGTATCCGCTGCTTAAGTTTATTGTGATCTCGGAAAGTGATATTTTCGGTGTTGAGAAGAAAAAGAAGAAGAAAAAGCTTTATCAGGGGCAGAAGATCAATGACTTTAATGAGTTGAAGGTGGGCGACTACGTCGTACATGAGAGTCATGGACTCGGGGTCTACCAGGGCATCGAGAAGGTGGAAGTTGACAGGATCGTTAAGGACTACATGAAGATATCCTACCGCGACGGCGGTATCCTCTATGTGCTTGCCACGGGACTGGATGTGATTCAGAAGTATGCGTCCGCGGAGTCAGGCAGTAAGCCGAAGCTCAACAAACTCGGTACGCAGGAATGGAATAAAACCAAATCCAAAGTGCGCACCGCTGTGGACGAGGTGGCGCAGGATCTGGTGGAACTGTATGCGGTGAGGCAGCAGAGCCAGGGATTCAAATACGGACCGGATACCGTCTGGCAGCGGGAGTTCGAGGAGATGTTCCCGTTTGAGGAGACGGAGGATCAGGTCAGTGCCATTGCCGCGGCCAAGGAAGACATGGAGAGCAGTAAGATCATGGACCGGCTGATCTGCGGTGATGTGGGCTATGGCAAGACGGAGATTGCGATCCGGGCGGCCTTTAAGGCGGTACAGGAGGGAAAACAGGTCGTGTATCTCGTGCCGACCACGATTCTGGCGCAGCAGCACTATAATACTTTCGTACAGCGGATGAAAGATTTTCCCGTGCGGATCGACCTGCTTTCACGTTTCCGGACGGCTGCGGAGCAGAAGAAGACGGTGACAGACTTAAAGAAGGGTATGGTGGACATCGTGATCGGCACCCACCGGGTACTGTCTGCGGATGTGCAGTATAAGGATCTAGGGCTGCTTATTATAGATGAGGAGCAGCGTTTCGGTGTGGCGCATAAAGAGAAGATCAAGAAAATGAAAGAAAATGTGGATGTGCTGACGCTGACGGCGACGCCCATTCCGAGAACACTGCACATGAGCCTGATCGGTATCCGCGATATGAGCGTGCTTGAGGAGGCGCCGGGAGACCGCCATCCGATCCAGACATTTGTCTGTGAGTATAACGAAGAACTGGTGCGGGAGGCGATCGTCAGGGAACTGTCCAGGGAAGGACAGGTGTACTATGTCTATAACAGGGTAAATAATATCGCGGATATTGCTGCCGTCATTCAGAAACTGGTGCCCGAGGCGACCGTGGCATTTGCCCACGGACAGATGAAGGAGAGTGAACTGGAGCGGATCATGTATGATTTCATAGACGGGGAAATCGACGTGCTGGTGTCCACGACCATTATTGAGACCGGACTGGATATTTCCAATGTCAACACGATGATCATTCATGATTCCGACCAGATGGGACTGTCGCAGCTGTACCAGCTCCGGGGACGTGTGGGACGCTCCAACCGGACGGCCTATGCTTTTCTGATGTATAAAAGGGACAAGATGCTGAAGGAAGTGGCAGAGAAACGGCTGGAAGCGATCAAAGAGTTTACAGACCTGGGAAGCGGGTTCAAGATCGCGATGCGGGATCTTGAAATACGCGGCGCGGGCAATCTGCTGGGGGCAAAGCAGCACGGGCATATGCAGGCGGTCGGTTACGATCTGTACTGCAAAATGCTGAATGAGGCGGTCAGGAGTCTGAAAGGGATCTCTACCATAGAGGATTTCAACACAAGCATCGATCTGGAAGCGGATGCGTACATTCCGCCGTCCTATATCGTGAACGAAGTACAGAAGCTGGATATCTATAAGCGCATCGCCGGAATCGAGAACGAGAAAGAGTGCGAAGATATGCGGGAGGAACTGCTGGACCGCTTCGGCGGGATTCCGAAGTCGGCGGAGAACCTGCTGCGCATAGCACTGATCCGCTCTCAGGCGCACAGGCTGTATATGCCGGAAGTCAAAGGGAAAGACGGCGTCATACGCTTTCTGCTGCGTCAGGATGCGCGGATCAGGGTGGAAAATATACCGCACCTGCTGCGGGCATATGAGGGCAGGATGACCTTCGACCCGAAGGGAACGCCGACGTTCAGGCTGCGTTATCATAAATGCGGCGTGGTCGAGAAGGACGAGGAGATACTGCTGGCGCTGACGGAGGCGGCGCTTCAGGATATGGCGGAGATGCTGCTGGAGTAGCTGGCAATGATATGGCACAGCCAGTCGATATACGGCATAACGGAGTCCGACAGCTATTTTGTGATCCGCCGGATCTGAAAGTATTTTTTGTGTGCAGCTGCTAAAATGCCATGCAACAGGGATTTTTTAAACTTGATAAACGGAATTACGTTTTGTATGATATGTCTTGACATCTGTTCTGCCGCCATGTATACTATCATTATCTGAGTAATCAAAGATACGTGCGTTCGCACATTCAGGCAGCTTCTGCCGCTTACTCAATACTACAAATCAATCGCGGCAGAGGTGTATAATGACATGTTCCATAATTACCCTGTCCGGGAAGAGGAGGTAATACCATGGAACATGCAGCCATTAGAGAAGAGGGAAACTTTATGGTTATGAAAGGCGGAAAATCTTACACAATCGCAGATATTGAAGCGCTCCCGGAAGACCGGCACGCAGAATTGATCGACGGGGAATTATTGATGATGGCAACGCCCTCATCAACACACCAGGAGATTCTTGTTCACCTTCTTTTTGAGATTGAAGGGTATATCAGAAAAAGCAAGGGGGAATGTAAGGTGTATCCAGCGCCCTATGGGGTGTATATCAAGGATGATGACCGCCACTTTGTGGAGCCGGATATCTCTGTCATATGCGATCAAGATAAAGTAGATGAAAAAGGCTGCCACGGTGCACCCGACTGGATAATCGAGATCGTGTCGCCGGCGAGCGGGCAGATGGACTATATGCGGAAGCTTGCGCTTTATCAGACCGCGGGCGTCCGGGAATACTGGATCGTGGATCCGCAGCGCGAAACGATCACTGTGTATGACCTGGAGCATGGCAGAAAGGCTGAAGAGTATTCCTTCGCTGAGCGGATCAAAGTGGGGATCTATGAAGATTTGTATCTGAATCTTGCAGAATAATTTTTAAAAATCCACTTGGACAGATTGGTGTCTAAATGGATGAAAAGTCAGTCAGGAGATATTTATATAGAGTCCAGATTATCGGACTCTATTTTTTGTATCCTTATACCAGAACAGAGGTTCGAGTAAGGTTAAAGGAGACAGATACTATGAAAGGATATGCAGTTGAGAGTGGTTATATGGGATATGTGAATGGAGAGTACATGCTGTTTGCCAGCGAGACAGATTACACAGACTATATGGAGAACTAGCAACAGTTCGTCAGCGTTGTTTGTAAAGGCACTCTTAGCGCTTTTTCGAGGTTTTGCAGATAACTTTGCTTACAAAAGGCGATTCGCTTAGAGCGGACCGGATGTCTTTATGCATGCAGGCATGATTCGTCCGTCTTATCAGCTATGTCTAAACCGATACAAAAAATAATATAAATATCGTCTCGCATATTGCGGTGACCGGTCTCTATACAGTACAATAAGACAATATATGGGAAATATATGTCATAAGAAGAGAGGACAGACCATGAAGAAACGATGTATTGGTTTGGGGCTGGCGGCGTTCGTGGTTATCGCGGCAGCAGGCTGCGGCGGTCAGGAGCGGCAGAACAGCTTTCCGGCCGTTGTGATAAAAACGGAACAGAACGCTGATGCGCGGGAGACCGGGCAGGATACATCCGGTGAGGAACAGGATATTGATAAAGAATACCGGACGGATGCCTTAGATGATGGCGCAGAGCAGACGACAGCAGGCACAGAGCAGCAGAAAACCCTGGATACTGATACGGCACAACAGGATCAGCGTGCGGAGAGCAGTATAGAGCAAGAGACGGAAAGCACAGGGGGCGACATACAGCATACAGGTGGAAATGAAGGGGTCGATTCTCCTGCGAACAAGTTTGTGAGGGAGATGAAGATCGGCTGGAATCTTGGCAATACTCTGGATGCACAGTCGGATCAGAACAAGGCAGATGAAATGGCTTATGAATCTGACTGGTGCGGAATTGTTACGACGAAAGAAATGGTGGACGAAATCAGGGCGGCAGGCTTTCAGACCATGCGTGTACCGGTATCGTGGCATAATCACGTGTCGGCAGACGGCAGTTATACGATCAGCGAAGCGTGGATGAACCGTGTGCAGGAGATTGTGGACTATGCGATTGACAATGATATGCATGTGATTATCAATATTCATCATGATAATTCCACGAGTTATATGTATCCGTCTAAAGAGTATCTGGAGCAGTCCAGGACTTATGTTGCGGCGATCTGGTCGCAGGTGGCGGAACGATTTGCGGATTACGACGAGCATCTGATTATGGAAGGGCTGAATGAGCCGCGTCTGATCGGGACAAGCGACGAGTGGTGGCTGGATCTAAACAAGCAGCAGTGCGTGGAGGCGGTACAGTGTATTAATGAGCTGAATCAGGTGTTCGTGGATACGGTGCGGGCTTCGGGCGGCTATAATAGAGAGCGGTATCTGATGGTGCCGGGATATGCCGCATCTTTGCAGGGAGCGACAAACCCGTACTTTATACTTCCAAAGGATACCGCAGATAACGAGAATAAAATTCTGCTGGAAGTACATGCTTACACGCCCTATAATTTTGCGCTGTGCACACCGGCAGAAAGCAGGAGTACCGATCAGTGGAGCGCCGACGATAAGGCTTCCACGGCGGAGATTGACGAATTGATGGACATACTGTATGAGAAGTATGTACAGAACGGAACCGGCGTAGTAATCGACGAGTTCGGTGCAAGGGATAAGAACGGAAATACGCAGGCGAGAACAGAGTTTGCGGCATATTATGTAGCGGCGGCGAGACAGAGAGGGATTACCTGTTGTTTGTGGGATAATAATGAATTTACGGGCAGCGGGGAGAACTTCGGTGTTTTTAACAGACAGGCATGCAGTTTCCCGTATCCGGAACTTGTGGAGGGCATGATGCAGGCATGTGAATAAGAGGCGGCATTGAGCATCTTTTACACAGCAGGAGGCACAAACATAATTGCGAAATGCCGGGCATAGGTATATGATAGTAATTGTTGCGGCAGTTTGAGGCAGGTTTGTGCCGCGCTTATAGAATATGTGGAGAACACAGTGATTAAGAAGATTGATTCGATAACAGTGAATTATATAGATGAGGGCGAGGGTGATGCCGTGCTGCTTTTGCATGGCTGGGGTGCGAACATCACCTTGTATGCCGGTATTATACAAGTACTTGCCCGAAGCGGGCATCGGGTGATTGCGCTTGATATGCCGGGATTCGGGAAGACATCCGAACCGTCCGGACCGTGGTGCGTGGACGACTATGTGGATTTCGTCATGAAATTTATAGACTCTTTCGGACTTACGCACTTTAGTGTTGTGGTACATTCCTTTGGAGGAAGAGTGTTCTTTAAGATGAATGCCAGAGAGAACCTTCCTTTTAAGATTGACAGGGCAGTTTTGATTGACAGTGCGGGTATCCTGCCGAAGAAGAGCTTACGGCAGAAGGTGAGTCTGCGTTGCTACAAGATCGGGCGGGCGGTTATGAGCACGAAGGTGTTGCATTTCCTGTATCCCGATGCGGTGGACAATATGAGACGTAAGCGCGGGTCTGCAGATTATAACAGCGCAACGCCGACTATGCGCGCTACTCTTGTGAAAGTGGTAAATGAGGATTTGGAGCCGCTCATGCACCTGGTCAAGTGTCCGACACTGCTGATCTGGGGAGATCAGGATACGGCAACACCCCTGTCCGATGCGAAGCGAATGGAAGAACTGATTGCGGATGCGGGACTTGTGGTGTGCGAGGGGGCAGGACATTTTTCTTTTGCGGAACAGGCACCGAAGGTACACGGAGCACTGGCGTCGTTTTTTTCTTCGTAGGGAGCACTGCCGGCTGTTTTTGACATCTATGTGTATCAGATGCAGCAATTTGTATGAAAGCGTGTAAATTAATATAAAGACCGGTGCGGGGTGAACAGTAACAGCTTGAAGTCGTATACGGGAATGACAGCAGTGCGTATAGAGAATCACTTAGAATAGTATAGAATGAACAGGGGATTACCATGGATATTGTATTGACAGTTATATGGTTTGCCACATATCTGACGGGCGCCGTATGGTATGAACTTTATATTGTCCATATGTTTCAGCAGAACTCATATAAGCCGCGGGAATATATGGAGTGGATGCAGGTGCACAGCAACGTGGGAAGACTGCTGGGCAAATGCCTGTATGGGCTGATCTCACTTCCGCTGGTACTGATCGGCGGACGCGGGTGTGTGACTGCGGCATGTGTCATGAATATAATGACTATAATAGTCAACAAACCGCATACCGCGAAGAAACCGCTTGTGTATACAAAACGGGTGAAGCGTATGCTGATGACCACGGCGCTGGTTTACCTGGTTGCCTTGCTGCTGTCAGTGCTGCTTTCCGCGGGAGGATTCCGCTTGGCTCCGGGGGAGTCTGCGCCGACAGCGGTCAGAATCGCAGTATATCGTCTGCATATCTGTATGGTGGTCCTGACAGGATTGTTTATCCTGCAACCGTTCCTGATTCTGCTGGTGAATCTGCTGAATCAGCCGATTGAGCGGGGAATCGACAGGTACTATATCAACGATGCCGCCCGGATTCTGAAAGAGATGCCGAGTCTGAAGATCATCGGTGTGACGGGGAGTTATGGCAAAACCAGCGTGAAGTACTTCCTGAGCACGCTGCTGTCCGGCCGCTATAATGTGCTGCATACGCCGGGCAATTACAACACGACACTGGGCGTTGTCAGGACGATCAGAGAGCAGATGAAACCGTTCCATGAGATCTTTATCTGTGAGATGGGCGCCAGAGAGGTGGGAGATATCAAGGAGATCTGCGATCTGGTACATCCCGGTTACGGCATTATCACTTCGATAGGACCGCAGCATTTGCAGAGTTTTCATACGATAGAGAACATTATCGGTACGAAATTTGAACTGGCGGATGCGGTGCCCGCAGACGGCAGGGTTTTTCTGAATTATGACAATGAGTATATCCGTACACATAAGATCAATAAAAATGTCGTAAGCTATGGGACGACAGGGGAAGATATTGATTTTCGGGCTTATGATATAGAAGTGTCGCCGCGGGGTTCTTCTTTTAAAATGAAAGATGAGAACGGGGAAGAATATGAGTTCCATACTCGTCTGGTGGGAAATCACAACGTGCAGAACATCGCGGGCGCCATTGCGGTGGCGCATACGCTCGGGATTCCCATGGAGAAACTGAAATACCCGGTCAAGCAGCTTGAGAGTGTGGAACACCGGCTGCAGCTTAAGAAGCAGGGTGACAGAATTATTCTGGATGATGCCTATAATTCCAACAAGAGCGGGTTTAAAGCGGCGCTGGATACGCTGGCAATGTTTAAAGAATTACGTATTCTGATGACGCCCGGCATGGTGGAGCTGGGTGAGAAGCAGTATGATGAGAATAAAGAAGTCGGCGTATATGCGGCAGACAAATGTGACTATGCGGTGCTGGTGGGCAAGGAACAGACGAAGCCGATTCAGGACGGTCTGCTGGAAGCGGGATTTGCCGGAAACAGAATGATCGTAGTAGACACATTGCAGGAGGCTTTCCAGATGGTCAACGCGATTCCTGACGAGAAGCAGAAGGTAGTGCTGATCGAGAACGATCTGCCTGATAATTATGCGTAGAAGGTGGTATTCTTTATATAGATATATCAGGAAGCCTGGTCGCACGTTGAGAAAGGAGCATGTTATAAAGATGAAAATTCGGGTAGGAGTATTTTTCGGCGGTAAGAGCGTGGAACATGAGGTGTCCGTGATATCAGGATTACAGGCTTATAATTCTTTCAACAGGGATAAGTATGAGCCGATCCCGATTTATATCACAAAGGACAATGAACTTTACACGGGAGAGGCGATTGCAGATATTGCTAATTATAAGAATATTCCGGCGTTGCTGCAGAAGAGTACGAGGGTATTCCTCATGTGCGAACAGGGACAGGTACAGCTGATCCAATATCCGGTAAAGAAACTGGGCAGTTCCGTAGCGGCACAGATTGATGTGGCGTTTCCGGTCGTACACGGCGCAAATGTGGAGGACGGTTCACTACAGGGATTCCTGCGGCATTATAATATCCCGCTTGCGGGGTGCGACGTCGGGGCATCTGCTGTGACGATGGACAAATATGTGATGAAGACTGTGCTGAAGGATAACGGGATTCCGGTTCTGGACTGTGTTACGCTGAATGCGAAGGAATATGAGAGAGACGAAGAGACCGCTTACGGGAAGGTCGAGGACAGAATCGGTTATCCGGTCATCGTAAAACCGGTCAATCTGGGGTCAAGTGTCGGTATCAAAGTGGCGAAAGACCGTGAAGGACTGCGGGAAGCGCTGGAGTATGCGTTTACGTTTGGCAGCAGGGTGCTGATCGAACACGCCATTATGAATCTGCGGGAAATCAACTGTGCAGTGCTGGGTGATTATGATGAGGCGAAAGCCTCCGAGTGTGAGGAGCCGATTTCGAGTGATGAGATCCTGAGTTATGAAGATAAATATGTGGCGGGTGATAAGAGCGGTTCCGAGGGTATGCGCACCGCGAAGAGAGAGCTGCCCGCAAATCTGACGCCGCAGAAACGGGAAGAAATCCGTCAGATGGCAGTGAAGACATTTCAGGTTTTAAACTGCAGCGGCGTGTCCAGAATCGATTTTATGATAGACCGCGATACAGATCAGGTGTATGTCAATGAGATCAATCCGATTCCGGGATCGCTGGCATTCTATCTATGGGAAGCCTTGGATAAACCTTATGCACAGCTTCTTGACGATATGGTAGGACTGGCGCTTAAGAGGGAGCGGGAAGAGAAGAGTATGATGACTTCTTTCGACAGCAATATTCTGCAGAATGCGAATCTGTCGGGCGCGAAAGGTGTCAAGAAATAAGGGGCGGGCAAAGCTGAAAGCAACAGGAATATGAATCAATATAGAAAGAAAAAAGGAACCGGACGCAGCGACATCATGTAAAATAAAGCAGAAAAACAGAATAAGAGCGGAACACAGGTGTAGAAAACTGCTTTACGAAAGTCCATATTTCCATGCATATAATTTCCACTGTTACAAATAATAGTAAAAACATAAAGGTTAATAAAACTATTACGCGGTGAGGCTGCCGCGATTTGCAGATGGAGGTTATATAATATGAAAGCAACAGGAATTGTCAGAAGAATAGATGATCTCGGGCGTATCGTGATTCCGAAGGAAATCCGCAGAACATTGCGGATCAGGGAATCAGACCCGTTGGAAATATTTACCGACAGAGAAGGAGAGATCATATTAAAAAAATATTCGCCGATCGGTGAGATGGGAACCTTTGCAAAGCAGTATGCGGAGAGTATGGCGCAGGTCTCCGGGCATATTGCAATGATATCCGACAGGGATCAGTTCATCGCTGTGGCGGGCGGTATGAAGAATATGCTGGGCAAGTCGATCAGCCGGGAACTGGAGGAGAAGATCAACCACAGGGAAAGCGTTGTCGCGGCGAAAGGAGATCGTAACTTTATACAGGTCAGCAACGATCAGGACGAGTTTCATCATGAGGCGATCAGTCCGATCATCTGTGAGGGCGACGTGATCGGTTCTGTTCTGCTTGTAGAAACGGATCATAAATCCAAGATGGGGGAAGTAGAGCAGAAATTGATTCAGTCTGCGGCGGGATTTCTGGGAAGACAGATGGAGCAGTAACAGCAGATCATAAAGGATGTGTTATGAAGAAACCGGGACGGAAATAGAAAATAAAGGGGCTGTCGGGATGACAGCCCCTTTATAGTTCATAAGGTTTCGAATTACTGGTCTGCGGCAGGTTTTACACGGAAATGCTCGTAACCCTGTAATCAGATATAATAATCAATCGTATTGTCCGGCGTGAGCTTCGTTTCCTGATTAAACACGATCACGGCTTCCCGCAGAGCCTGTGGTCCCATCTCGTAATAGCCTTCGGTCGAACGGTTGAGACGCTGCATGGAGACCATGCGGTTGGCGCGTTTGGGCTGATCGGTGATAAAGGTGATCCCGCCGCTGAAATATTCCTGATCCAGATCGGGGTCATCCAGCTCCTCATAATACGGATCAAAAAGGTATATGCTGTCTCCTTCTATGCCGGTGAGCAGCACATAGTGAGCGACATCCAGATAAAGCCGCAGGATTACGGCACCGCCCTGATGCAGTGCGGCAGCAATCTTGTTGTCTTCTGCCAGATGTACGCTTTCGCCGGACAGAAACTCACAGGAGATCGGGAAGTTTTTCATTTGTCCGAACTGGTTAAGCCAGTTGCTCAGAAACATCATGGCGGAAGCGGAGGTGCCGCGCTTGCCGACTTCGCCGTGTTCGTTGTATGAATCCAGGCAGTAAAGCATAATATATTTAATGATGTCGGGGTAGATAACCTCCCGTTCAAATAAGTATCGGATAGCGTTGGTAAATGTTACGGGACCGCAGTCGTACTCACTGGATTGGTAATTAAGTAAGTTTTTCATGCATATTTTCCTTTGTATATATCGTAATTGTAGAAAATATACATCGCATTGCTTTTTTTGTCAAGGTTATGCTATACTAAGTCGATTGGCAACTTTTTCTTGTTTTGGAACGGAGGAGAGATTATGAAAAGAATTGCGGGAAGACTGTTTAGTCTGCTTATGGTGTTTGCTATGACGGGAATCATGACAGCCTGCGGGACTTCCGGTAACGGAGGCAATACGGCGGTGACAGACGACGCAGTTTATGATGAGAACGGCGAACCGACGGGGCCTGCAGAGGCTGCCGAGGGCGAGAAAATCATCAATATTGGTGTGACGGACAGTCTGGGCGGGGTCAATCCGTTTGCAATCGATCAGACGGAGATTAATAAACATGCCATGGACTTAATGTTTCTGCCTTTGATGGAACTGGATAAGGACTTAAACTTCCAGGGAATGCTGGCGGATTCCATCACGACGGATGACAACATGCATTTTATCGTGCATATAGACGACGAGGCGACATGGTCCGACGGGACGCCGGTCACGGCTTATGATGTGGAGTATTCGGTTCTGCGCTATGCCAGTCCGGTCGTAGCCAATTCTACATTGCTGTTATATGCTTTTGAGGGAACGGACGATGCGACCGGATTCGTGGAAGAAGGTGCGACTTCCATGGCAGGACTTACCGTGCTGGATGACAAGACAATACAGTTTAGCGCCAAGTATCCGATGGCACTGACCACATTTCAGAACAGTTACGGCAGATATCTGCATGTGCTGCCCAAGCACGTAATAGAGAAGTTTTCGGAGAGCGAACTGACTTCCAACAGCTGGTTTAATCAGCCGGATGTAATCAGCGGACCGTATTTCCTGACGGGGTATGATGCAGACCATTATATTTCCTATACGGCGAATACTGATTACTGGAAGGGTGCGCCGAAGATTGATAAGCTGAATTTTAAGATTGTGGACGGAAGCCAGATCTATGCGGGACTGCAGTCCGGTGAAATCGATATCACGCAGCATACTATGACGGCGATTCCACAGGAGGATTACGAGAGTATAGAAGCGCTTAAGAATGTAACGGTAGTATACGGATCTCCTGTGACAAATCAGTCGGCGTTCATCCAGACGGCGAATATTCCTGATGAGAGAGTGCGGCAGGCACTTGTATATGCCATCGACAGACAGCAGCTTGTGGATCAGCTTCTGAAAGGACACGGTGAGGTAGTGGACGGTTTCCTCTCTTCGGCAAGTCCGTTCTATGATTCCACGATTGAGCCGCTTGCATATGATCCCGAAAAGGCGAAGGAACTTCTGGAAGAAGCCGGATGGGACAGCACGAAGGTACTCCGCTTCTATGTTAATTCCGGAGACAATACGTTTGTCAACGGCGTGCAGGTAATTGCGGCGCAGTGGGCGGCAGTCGGCATTAACGTGGAGATTACAACGGTGGATCTTGCGACACTAATGACGGTAGCCGGCACGACGGATTATGATATTATGGCGGTGCAGTATACCTATGCACCGGTAGATCCCTACCCGGACGTTACATGGCTGCTGGGCGGCGAAGGCAGCTGGACGGGATATTATAGCGAAGAGGTTACGGGAGCGCTGGAGGGAACGCAGCAGACGAGCAGCGTAGAGGAAATTAAAGATTTTTATTCCACCGTTAACAGGAAAATGCAGGAGGAAGCG
>ERZ777011.2468-NODE-2468-length-14691-cov-2.717614_pt1 | contig 14691 bp, 7 predicted proteins | sample MGYA00374964_ERZ777011 | MGnify/ENA primary metagenome ERZ777011 (study PRJEB29310, sample SAMD00008975) | mouse gut metagenome | study: EMG produced TPA metagenomics assembly of the Metagenome analysis of fecal microbiota from mouse which was promoted...
GCCAGAATTGACATCGAAGAAGATGAGCAAACCACGCTATTTATTATGGATATTCCAGTGATGGAAAAAGAGGGAAATACAGAAATTTATTCTACGATGCCACTTGGTATGCTAATTGTAAGAGATGAATATTTTGTTACCATTTCGTTACGAAAAAATAAATTGATTGAAAATTTAGAAAAGAAAATGCTAAAAGAAATTACCACCTATAAAAAAAGCCGTCTAATTTTGCAATTATTTTATACTAATTCTGCAATGTTTTTGAAACTATTAAAACAAATCAATAAAGAAACAGAAATCGCAGAAAGCGTACTCAAAACATCCATGAAAAATAAAGAATTATTAAAATTATTGAGTTTGGAAAAAAGTTTGGTGTATTTCACAACATCCTTAAAATCCAATGAGTTAGTCATGGAAAAAACAATGCGTGGCAAAATTATTAAACTCTATGATGAAGACGAAGACATCTTAGAAGATGCAATTATTGAAAATAAACAAGCGATTGAAATGAGCCAAATTTATAGTAATATTCTAAATGGAACTATGGATGCGTATGCTTCCATTATTTCCAACAACCTAAATAGTGTGATGAAATTCTTAACTTCCATCACCATTGTTATTGCAGTACCAACACTCATTGCAAGTTATTGGGGAATGAATGTGCCAGTTCCACTCCAAGAAAATCCACACAGTTTTTTATGGATTGTCGGAGCGTCGGTTCTTTTAGGAATATTAGCTTATATCTGGCTAAAGAAAAAAGATATGTTAAATTAAAATTAAGGAAGGAAAATTTTTATGCTTATCACAAATGGAGTAACCATACGTTTTGGAAAAAGAACTTTGTTTGAAGATGTTAATATCAAATTCAACAAAGGTTGCTGTTATGGAATTATTGGAGCAAATGGGGCCGGAAAATCTACTTTTTTGAAGGTACTTTCTGGTGAATTAGAGCCAAGCAAAGGAGAAGTAAGTCTTGAAAAAGGAGAAAGAATTTCTGTCCTAAAACAAGACCACTTTGCATTCGAAAAATTTACGGTATTAGATACGGTTATTATGGGAAATCAAGAGTTATATCGCATTATGAAAGAAAAAGAAGCGATTTATATGAAAGAAGATTTTTCCGAAGAAGATGGCATGAAGGCAGCTAAATTAGAAGAGCGTTTTGCTGAACTAGATGGCTGGAATGCAGAAGCAGACGCTGCTGTTTTATTAAATGATTTAGGAATTCTACCAGAAGACCACTCTAAACAAATGGAAGAAATTGAGGCAAAACAAAAAGTAAAAGTGCTACTTGCACAAGCCTTATTTGGCAATCCAGATATTCTTCTATTGGACGAGCCTACTAACGATTTAGACCTAAAAAGTATTAACTGGCTAGAAGAATTTTTGATTAACTATGAAAATACCGTTATTGTCGTATCCCACGACCGTTATTTCTTAAATAAAGTATGTACACACATAGCAGACGTAGATTTTGGGAAGATTAAAGTATATCCAGGAAATTACGACTTCTGGTATGAATCCAGCCAACTTGCCTTAAAACAAGCCAAAGAGCAAAACAAGAAAAAAGAAGAAAAAATTAAGGAATTGCAAGACTTTATTGCAAGATTTAGTGCAAATGCGTCAAAATCCAAACAAGCAACATCTCGTAAAAAATCTTTGGAAAAAATTGAATTAGAAGAAATCAAGCCATCCAACCGACGTTATCCATATATTGATTTCAAGCCAGACCGTGAACCAGGAAAAGAGATTTTGAAAGTAAAAAATATTAGCAAAACCATCAATGGAGAAAAACTACTAGATAAAGTATCTTTTACGGTAAAACAAGACGATAAAATTGCATTTTTAGCAGATAATGAAAATGCAAGAACCGTACTATTCCAAATTATTGCAGGCGAAATGGAACCAGACGAGGGAAATATTGAATGGGGAACAACGATTACCCAAAACTATTTTCCAAAAGATAATGCCTATCTATTTGATTGCGATTTGAATATTACCGAATGGCTAAGACAATATTCCAAAGACCCAGATGAAACATATATCCGCAGTTTCTTAGGAAGAATGCTATTTTCCGGAGAGGAAGCATTAAAACAAGTAAATGTCCTATCGGGAGGAGAAAGAGTCCGTTGTGTATTGTCTAAGGTAATGCTTTCTGGTGCTAATTTACTGATTTTTGATGAACCAACGAACCATTTAGATATGGAAAGTATCACAGCACTTAATGAAGGAATGGAACGTTTCAAAGGAAATATGCTATTTACTTCTCATGACCACCAATTGATGCAAACGGTTGCAAATCGTATCATTGACTTAAAAGAAGACGGAACTGTAGTAGACCGAGAAGTAACATATAACGAATATTTAGGACTAGAATAGAGAAAATAAGAGGATAAAGATTTCAAAATTTTTATTCTCTTTTTTGTGCAAAATTTCCAAGAGAACTTATGGAAAAAGTACTAATATTATCTTGCTTAAAAAGTCGCATTATGGTATAAAATAAGTATACAAAAGATAGAAAGAGAGTAAAACAGATGGAAGCAGAAACAATCGAAAAAGAAGAATATCGAAAAATGTCTGGTATGCAAGAATTACAATGGTCAAAAGGAAATGACCCAGTTCTAACACCACCAAACTTTATTGAAACCAATCTCATGACAATAACGGACCAACAATTTCTAGAGGCAATTGCACAAAGATATGGCGTCAATCTCCAAGATTTATTTCCAGCCTATCTCGCAAGAGAGGCACAAGATGGAACAATGGAAAAGCAATCAAGAGTAATGCTAAGACAAATTGAAAATATTTTAACACAGGAAAAAAGATACCGTTTTGTGATGCAAGGAGATAGTAGTGAGCAATATATCTATCCATTAGATGGATTTGAAATTTCGGAGGAGTCCATTGTACAAGCGAGTAGCGGGCAAGCAAAAGAAGTAGAAATCGCAGGAAATTTCTATCAAGAATGTGCGAAAATGATGGACCGTTATACCCAAAAAAGTTATACTATTTTAGAGGGTGCAAGAGAAGAATTACAAATTGCAGAATTGGTCGAAGATAATGAACTAGAAATCTTAGATGTAAAACCATTTTTAACAAAAGCTGACCAAGAAATCAAAAGAGAGCATCGCGGAGAAGAATATTATACAGCAGACTTAGAGTTTCCAATCAAAACAGAAGAAAGACAGAACCCAGTAGAGGAAATCCAACCAATGCAAAAAAATAACTGGCTCGAGGGAATGAAAACATTTTTCCAACGTGTTTTTGGAAAGAATAAGCCAAAAGAATTACCTGCTCCAGCCCCAAGAAAAAAGGGATTGCAAGAATACCAATTAGACCCAGAACAATACGCATTACCACCAGAGAGAATGTCGGACATTGCAAAAAGAAGACTATTAGAAGACTTGAAACAGAATGGAAGAAGAGGAGAACCACATGAAATCGATCAAAAGTAAAATTGCACAAGAATTAAATGTAAAAGAAACGCAAGTAGAAGCAACCATAAAACTCATTGATGAAGGGAATACCATTCCCTTCATTGCACGTTATAGAAAGGAAGTAACAGGAGGACTAAGTGACGAACAATTACGAGATTTAGGGGAAAGATTAACGTATTTGCGTAACTTGGAAACCAGAAAAGAAGAAGTACGAAACAGTATCGAAACACAAGGAAAATTAACCGAGGAACTAGTGCAGCAAATTGAAGAAGCGGAAACATTAGCAGAGGTAGAAGATATCTATCGTCCATACAAGCAAAAGAAAAGGACGAGAGCAACCATAGCAAAAGAAAGAGGACTAGAGCCATTAGCTGTTACCTTAATGGAGCAAAAGAAGGAAATCGACATTTGGCAAGAAGCACAAAAATACATTGATCCAGAAAAAGAAATCCATACAGCAGAAGAGGCAGTCAATGGAGCAAAAGACATTGTCGCAGAAAATATTTCGGACTCTGCAGATTACCGTAAATACATCAAACGAATGATTTATCGTGAAGGTACTATCTTGGTAAAAGCAGCAAAGCCAGAGGAAAAATCCAATTATGAAATGTATTATGAATTTTCAGAAAAGATTTCAAGAATTCCAAGCCATCGAATATTAGCTATCAATCGTGGAGAAAAAGAAGAATTTTTGAAAGTTAAATTAGAAAAGCCAGAAGATAAAATATTAGGCTATATTGAAAGCAAGGTAATTCAAACAACCGAACCATCATATTGCCAAATTCTAAAGGATACGATTGAAGATAGTTTCACAAGACTTATCGAGCCATCGATTGACCGTGAAATTCGTTCAGATTTAACCGAAAAAGCCGAAGAAAAAGCCATTAAAGTATTCGGTAGTAATGCCAAACAATTATTGCTTGCAGCACCACTCAAAGGATTAACGGTAATGGGGTTTGACCCAGCCTATCGTACGGGTTGTAAAATAGCCGTGATTGACGAAACCGGTAAGTTATTAGCAACTACGACTGTATATCCAACAGAACCACAAAATGATATTGTAGGTTCCAAAAAGGTCTTAAAAGATTTAATCCAGAAATATCAAATCAATATGATAGCCATTGGAAATGGAACTGCTTCTAGAGAGTCAGAGGCATTTGTTGCAGAGTTAATTGGAGAAATTGACCGAGAGGTATATTATGCAATTGTTAGTGAGGCAGGTGCTTCGGTATATTCTGCATCGAAACTTGCCACGCAAGAATATCCAGATATTAACGTATCTTTAAGAGGTGCTATTTCAATTGCAAGAAGATTGCAAGACCCACTTGCAGAACTAGTCAAGATTGACCCGAAAGCAATTGGAGTTGGACAATACCAACATGATGTTAACCAAACCAAATTAAATGATAGTTTAACAGGTGTTGTCGAAGATGCTGTAAATAAAGTTGGAGTAGATATCAACACAGCAACGCCATCTTTGTTATCGTATGTTTCTGGTATTAACAAAACAATCGCCAATAATATAGTAAAATACAGAGACGAAAACGGAAAAATTAAAGAAAGAAAAGAGCTATTAAAAGTAGCAAAATTAGGAAAAGTAGCATATGAACAATGTGCAGGATTTATCCGTATCCCAGGAGGTAAAAATCCACTTGAAATTACTGCTGTCCACCCAGAGAGTTACGAAGTAGCCGAAAAATTACTACAAAAATTAGGCTATCAAAAAGAAGACTTATTACAAAAAGAAAAGATACAAGAATTAAGAGCAAAATTAGAAGGTGTTTGTATAGCAGAAATTGCACAAGAATTACAAGTTGGAGAATTAACCCTAAAAGATATTATTAGTGAACTTGGAAAACCAGGAAGAGATCCAAGAGAAGACATGCCAAAACCAATATTAAGAAGTGATGTATTAAAGTTTGAAGATTTACAAGAAGGACAAATCCTAAATGGAACCGTAAGAAATGTAATCGATTTTGGAGCATTTGTAGATATTGGAGTAAAACATGATGGACTTGTACATATTTCGGAAATGAGTACACAATTTGTAAAAAATCCATCAGATATTGTGAGTGTTGGAGATATTGTAAAAGTAAAAGTAATTGGAATTGATAAAGAAAAACAAAAAGTAAAATTAAGTATGAAAATATAAAAAAGAAAAAATGTTATAGAAAAATATCTATAACATTTTTCTGATTAAAAATAAATAAAATAAATTTAAGAATAAAATAAAAAAAGAATAAACCAAGAATAAAAAAGTAAAACCAAAAGAAATCGAAAAAAACAATAGCATAAAACAGGAAAATGACGAAAACCCAGATAAATAGCACAAAAATAAGCTTGTGGAAAACGCAAAATAGAGGAAAACAAGGCAGATTTTTCTGTGGAAAAGAAAAAGAGAAATGTTTTGCAGAAATAAAAGAGGATAGAAAAAAGATTCTGGGATGAATTTGAGAATAGATAAACAATTCATAAAAAGAAAAAACAAAATATAAAAAGAAATAATAAATAAAAAATAGAAATAAAATAAAAACAATAAAAAATAAATTGATAAAATAAAATTAAGATAAAAAGAAATAATGAAAAAAGAAAAATAAAAGATAATCGAAAGAATAAAAAGAAAATATAAAACCAAAAACAAATAAAAAAAGAATAATAACAAATAAATCAAAAATTGAATTGGTAAATAGCAAATAAAAAAGATAGAAAAAATCAAAAAGTAAAAATTAAAATTGAAAATATAAGAAAATAAAAATAGAAATTAGCAAAGTAAATCAAAATACAAGAAAATAAAGGGATAAAAAAGACGAATAGAGGAATGAGAAAAATAAAGGGAAGATTTAAGCAAAATTTTGGCAGACCGGAAAATAAAAAATTGACAATATGAAAAAGCCTAAAAAGGAGTAAGAAAAAACAAGATAAAAAATAATGAAAAAACCGAAGAAAAAACGATATAAAAACCGGTTGTCTAGGACTAGGGGCAAGAAGAAAAATCTAAAAATAGCAATTAAAATTGAAAAACGAATTAAAAGTTATTATGTTCACAGACAATACACAAGGATAAAATACGGAAATAGAAGCCACTAGTACAAGAAATGACATAGAAGTGGAAAAAAGTTACAGCTATTCAGGAAAAGTAACAAGCAAAATACAAATTAAAAGATAGAGACGCTTGGCAAAATGAGAAAAAGCAAAAAAATAGAAAATTTATTAGAATTAAAAAAGAATTGTCAAAAACGAAAATAGAAAAAAGAAATAAAAAATAAAATTAAATTTGGGAAAATAAAAAACAATTGAATTAAAATAAAAAATAAACTACAATAAAAAACAAAAAATAAATTAAAAAAGTTTAATAAAAAAATAAAAGTAATTTATAAAAATATCTTTCATTAAAATAAATTAAAAAACATTTTATAAAAATGAAAAACAATAAATAATTAGATTAAATTAAAAAAATAAAATTAAATTAGAAATTAAAATAATAAAAAAGAATCGATAAAATAAAAAAAGAAACAAATTCAAATAAAATTAAAATAAAAAAGGATGTTTTTTGAGAAAAAGAAAGACGCAAAAGCGAAATGAAGTTGGCGAGAAAAAATAATTTTGACGAAAATGAAAAATCAAAATGAAAACTTGGAAATATGACAAGGCACTCCCAAAAGGATTTTGCAGAAATGGAGGAAAAAACAAGAAAAAATGAAATAATTTGCTGCTTAAATAGGACGGGTAGGGTTAGGGACAAGTGAGAGAAAAGGAAAAAGACCGGTTATTTGGAACAAACACACGAAATGGCATTACGTTTACTTCTAAAATGAGAGAAAACCGGTGTGAATTTCAAAAAGACAAAATAAGTGCAGTGGAAATCTGTGGATAAAAGTAGAAATAATGAGGGAATAGAGCAAGGAAAAAGTCTGCTGTTAGCAATTCAGAAGCAGTAAAACAAGAAATTAAATGAATGATTGAAAACAAGAAAGGATATATGTGAAAAATAAAATACGAATAAAAAAATAAAACACATAAAATGCGTTTTATTTTTTCTTTTTATTTCGATGTTTTTTCTTTTTGTTTATTTCTCCATTTTTTATAATTTCATAAAATGCAATAATAGACATTTGCAAATAAGGAAATATCCAAATGAATCCGATTAGTAAAGTAAATATTCCAACAATAAACCATCCAATAAAACTAAATAATAATTTTAGATATTGAATACGGTGTCCCTTCATCATTTCTTTGCTTTTTATTACACAATCTTTTTCAGATAATTCGGGATGTTCAATCGCAATCAAATTACTAAAAACATAATAAAGTGATTTTACGAAAAAAACAACATAAGATACAACAGCTAAAATAATCGAAATAATAAAAACTGCAATTAAAAATGGGGAGCTACCTAAATCCTGTGAAGCATAAATGAGAGAACCTGTAACAGAACTTGCAATTAGTACAGTAGAAATGATAACACCAAGGAATGGTAGGATTAGTCTTAATGCTGTATAGAAAAACAAGAGAAAGGCGCGCTTTATATTTTTTAGAGCAATGATTGCAAAATCAAAAAAACGTACGTCTTGCCCTCGTGAATAGTGCCAAAAAACAGAAAAAAGCCCATAAGAAAAAAAGATATTACATCCGTTTTGGAGGATAATACATAGAATATATGGGACTTTTAACAACCTAGGAACATAAGAAACAAGTAGTAGGAAAACCAAATAAAGTAAAGATGTAAATGCAAAGGTTTTCCAACCACCTGTTAAAAATTCTTTTGCCCTTGTTCGTACTTGATAAGATTTCATAAAAACCTCGAACCTTAACTATATTTTCTTTGAATTTCTTGAATTTTATCGTATTTCGTTTCCAAAATCTCTAAAAAGGCTTTTGCAATTTGTGGATCGAATTGTGTACCAGAGCAACGAGTAATTTCAGCTTTTACCACATCAATCGGTAGCGCATCACGATAAGTTCTTCGAGAAGACATGGCATCAAAAGTATCTGCAACAGCGGCAATTCTGGCTAAAAATGGAATATTTTCTCCAGCTAATCTACTTGGATATCCAGTACCATCATATTTCTCGTGATGGTGTTTTACAATCGGGATAATCTCACGGAAAATCTCCGCATTGCAAAGAATATGTGCACCAATGGATGGATGGTTTTTAATTTGCGAATATTCACTATCGTCTAGTCTAGACTCTTTTCGCAAAATACTATCTGGAATACCAATTTTACCAATATCATGGAATAATCCGCCAACTTTTAATGTTTTAATATCTTCTGCAGATAATCCTAAGTGTTTCCCAATTAAAATGGAATATTCCGAAACACGATCAGAATGTCCTCGTGTATAGGCATCTTTTGCTTCAACGGCAAACCTTAAAGTTTGGATACTTTCCATATAGGCTTGCTCTAGTTTCTCATACATACCAGTTAATTCTTTGTTAATTTTCTTAATCTCATTCATTTGAGAAATGGATTTTATGCCAGACTCAATGAGCAAAAGCAACTGGTCAAACTTATCACTCTTTTCACAATATCCTTGAATATCTAAACGACGGATGGTGTCAAGAGGAGGAGCAAGGTCCTTGTGTCCGGTTAATAATAAAATATATAAATCTTTATTAAATTTACGAATTTCTTCAACAACCTTATCGCCATGAATCGGACTCATAATAAAGTCTAATACCATAAGGTCAAAGTGTTCATTTCTAACTCTTTCAATAGCCTCCACTGGATCCGTTATACCAATAAATTCATAACCAGATCGTTTTAGAAGGATGGATAAAGAGTCAACAATACCTTCTTCATCATCAACTGCTAAGATACGATAGCCAGTAGAAGGTGTTTCCTGAATACTTTTTCTCACGAATTATCACCCCGCTTATAACTTGTACCCATTATATTGATAAATTGTGGAAAAAGCAATCAAAAACACAAAAATTATAGGAAATCTTTTCAAAAAATCAAAAACGGAAGATATTTTTGACGAATATCCTCCGTTTTTCTCTATTCGATTGGCAAGTAAATATGAAAAGTAGAGCCAACTCCTTCTTCTGTGTCAACGGTAATATTTCCGTTAAAATGGGCACGAATATTGGAATAAGACATAAATAATCCTAGTCCAGTTCCGTTTTTTCCTTTGGTTGTTATCATTTCTTTGAATAACTTATCTGCTACTTCTTTTGGAAGTCCACCAGCATAATCTTTGATTGAAAGAATAACATGGGAATTATCCTTTGAAATGGTAAATTCAATATTCTCGTCTGTTTTTCCGTTATAGGCTTGAATACTATTGGAGATCATATTGTTAATAACTTGTACTAAACTATTAACATTTCCTTTTAGTTGTGTATCTTTATCAATTTCAATGGTTGTTTTCAGATTAACAAGAGCATTTTTCAATTCATGACGCATTAAAATCGAAACACGTTTTACCAATTCATCTACAGTGAAATGGTAAGAATCTTGTTCTGACATAACAACAGCTTGCCCTTTAACAGCAGTAATAACATCTGACATATATTCGGTGTATTCTTTAATCTTTCCAATCCAAGTATACATATCTTTGGCAATATCGTGGTGGTCTTGATTGGTTACTTCTGGATCTCCGATGGAAATATCATATTCCTTTACTAAATCGGTAAGACCTTCTGCTGCTCCAGAAATGGACATAATTGGTGTTTTTAAGTTGTGTGCGATACCACCAATCATTTGTCCTAAAGAAGCAAGACGTTCTCGTTCAATTAATAGATTTTGATTTTCTTTAATGGTATTCATATCCTCAATATGCTGTGTAATATCTTTGAAAAGAATGAGGGTTCCTAAAAAATTTCCTTGGTTTGTAATACTATTGACTTCAACATGGAAATATTTATTCAAACGCTCAAAAGCCTTTTCAAACGTAAACGTTTTAGAAGATTTTCTAGACTTTTGTAAAGTCAATACCAATTCATCTAAAGTCGATTGACTAAGTTGTACTAATTTAATAAAATCTCGATTTCTAGTTGTTGTTGCATTTAGACCAAATGTTTTCAAAAAAGTTTCATTGAAATCCAAAACCGTATTGTTTTCATCTAAGACAACATAACTATCGGACATACGGTCTACAATTCTTTGCAAAGCGATTGGAGTTGAACTCAAAAACTTGAATTTGAAAATAGCAAGTGCAAAGAAAAACATAGTAAATGTAAAGCAAATTGGTGTGATGTATATGGTCATTGGAATAATATTAAATGTTCCTAAAATATTAACGACAATTGGAATCAAAGCACCTAAAAGGATTAAGATAGATTGCCTTGAAAAGAACCCGGCGTTTTTAATCGAGTATCTCAAAAAAATACTAAGGGCTAAAGCAAATAGTCCATATGTATAAATGAAATGAACAATGGTATATGGTCCAGTTACGGTTTCTTCTAAATTTGTAGAATAAATTTCATAAAATAAATGATGGACATTATTTGTCCACAAGACACATAGAGAAATGACTGGAACAATAAACAAAAGCAAATGAGCATCTTTAAATTTAATTTTGGTGTTGGCAAATACTAAACTTGTAAAAAATAACGAAACCGGTAAAAAGCAAGTGCCAACATAAGTAAAGTACTCGAAAACAATGGGTGAAATATGTAATTTTTCTGTTAATAATACTTGAAAAATTAAAGGGATAATCCAAATAAGAATTAAGATAATATTCCAAGTAAAAGTACGTGTTAATTGGCTTTTTGTTGTATTTCGCTTCATAAATAAAAATAAGACAAAAGTAATAATAGCAGCCATAATTAACATGATTAAATTCACAATTCCACTCATCATTTTCTCATCCTTTGTTTATAAATTTTTTAATAAATTTTCAATGTATTCCTTGGTAATAGTAGGCCAGGTAAAATTACTTTGTTTTAAGAAATTTTGTGAAAATTTACTTTGAATATTGATTTGGGTATCATAAACTAATTTACGCTCACTGTCTAAATCATTCAGTATATTAGAAATGATATACCTTTTTTCATCGTTTTTCAACAAGTTGTCAATAATATTTTTGAATTCTTTCTCTTGGACAACCGCCAAGGCATATTGAGGCGGTAATAATTGGACAAAGTCTTTTAAGTAAACATGATTTGGGTTATAGATATGGAGTACAGAAACATTGGTATCTGCGTGTTCAATCGCTTTGATAACAGCTTCTGCCACACAATCCACAGGACTAAACTCCATATATTTATCCATGACATAATCTGGAAGTGCAGCAATTTCCATAAATGCTTTTATTTTATTGGCAAAAGCATTTTCACTCGCATTTTGCTGGAACTTTCCGTCTGAAAAACGATTGGTAATATTTCCAATTCTTAAAATAAGTGCATCAAGTTTTTTCTGATAAACTTCTGTCAAAATTATTTTTTCTGCCTCAAATTTACTTCGTACATAAACATTTTCTAAAGATTGACCGATGTATAAATTAGACTCGTTAAAAGTAACATTTGTATCATATTTTTGTTGGTTCATGGCAAAATCAAACATCGTATTACCCGAAACACTTAAGGTAGAAATTTGCACTAATTTTTTATGGTATTTTTTGCAGAAATCCACTAACTTCTTAACAGCAATTACATTGATTTTTTCAAAATCTTTGTAATTTCCATAATGCTTTACAATCGCAGCACAGTTAATCACACAAGAGATTTGCTCACTTAATGTACTCAATTTTTCGCTAGTAAGTCCCAAATTATTTTTGCTTAAATCGGAGTTAATTGCAATGATACGTTTTTGAACAAAAGCATCATATTTTTCGCCAAAGTAGTAATGCAATTTTCGCAAAATCTTGTCTACTAAAGAAGTGCTTGGGTCTTTTCGGATTAAGCAATAAATTTTAACATCCGTATTTTCCAGTAAATAAGCAAGAAGATGAATTCCCAAAAATCCAGTTACACCAGTTAGCAAAACATTGCCAATCGGTTGAACCGAAAGATTGGTTAAATTGCGACGAATATTTTCTTGCAACAAATGGTCAATATTGGAATAGTCATATAAATCGAATAAATTTGGCAAGTCATCGGTAATATTAAGTGTTTTATCAATCATAGCAGCTAAACTATGAATGGTATTATACTTAAAGATTTCAGCGTATGAAATATTGATGTTTTGTCGCAATAATTCCATTTGCATTTTAATCGCAAGTAGAGAGTCGCCACCAATATCAAAGAAATTATCCGACGTGCTAATCGGAGAAATGCAAAGTAGGCTTTCCCAGATTTGAAGAAGCATATATTCGGTATTGGTTTTTGGTGCTTTATAATATTTCTTTTCATTTGCAAAAGTAGGTTCTGGTAATGCTTTTTTATCTACCTTTCCATTTGGTGTATATTTGAAATCTGCTAATTGTGCGATATAAGTTGGCACCATATAATTTGGTAAAAACATAGCAATATATTGTTTTAATTCTGAAATCGAAACTCTACTCTTAGCGATAAAGTAAGCACACAAAATCTGGCGATTTAACGAACCGGTACTGGTAGTAACAACGACTTTTTCAATTCCTTTGAAACTCAAAATAATTTTTTCAATTTCATCTAACTCAATTCGTAAACCTCTAATTTTGATTTGATGGTCAATTCTTCCTAAACAAACAATTTCTCCATTTTCTTGGTAATATCCTAAATCTCCTGTTCGATACAAAGTAGAAGATGGAAGAAATGGATTTGGAATAAAAGATTTTTGGGTTAAATCATCTTTTCCAATATAACCATAACCGACACCATTTCCACTAATACAAATTTCACCAGGAACACCAACTGGACAGGCTTGATGGTCTGGATTTAAGATATAAATTTGTGTATTGGCAAGTGGTTTTCCGATTGTCATAAAATCTTTATTGGTAACATCAGTAAGAGTCGAAAACACAGTTGTTTCACTTGGACCATATCCGTTATAAATGGTACAATCAGTAGCAGCCTTTAAGGATTTTGCTAATGAAATTGGTAATTGTTCGCCTGCAAGTGTAATAAATTTCAAATTATGAAAATGTGGCATATCTTGCAAATTACTGCAAAAAATTTGCATACGAGAAGGTGTTGTTTGGATAATTTCAATTTTTTCTTTTTCAATTAGCTGATCTAAAAGAGCAGGAACATCTTTTTCTCGTTCATTGGCAATGACTAATTTTAATCCTCGTTGCAAAGAAATGAGAGTTTCAAAAATGAAAATATCAAAACTAACCGTTGTAATTGAAACAACAGAACGATAACTGTTATTCTTCAAATACTCTACATAATTATTGCAGTGGTAAACCAAATTAAGCAAAGATAAATGTTTTAATTTAACACCTTTCGGATTTCCAGTAGAACCAGAAGTATAAATAATATAGGATAAATCTTCTGGTAAAATGGAAAGTTTCAAATTTTGTTTCCCATAGGTATCATAGATTTTACTAGTCTTTAAGGAAACATCAATGGTATCAATATTTTTCAAAAATAAAGAATTATCTTTTGTTAAAAGTATTTTCAAATTACTATCTTTTACAATATAAGTAATTCGATTTTTAGGATAAGTCGGGTCGATTGGTAAATAAGCAGCACCAGATTTTAGAATTGCAAAAATACTAATCATCATTTCCAAAGAACGAGGAAGCATAATGCCAACAATGGAATTACGGGAAATTCCTTGTTCTACTAAAAACCTTGCTAAAGCATTTGCCTTTTCATTAAACTCACGATAAGTTAGTTTCTGATTTTCAAAAACAAGTGCAATTCGGTCTGGTGTTTTTTCAACTTGTTCTTCTAATAAATCGACAATGCTTTTCTTTTCTGGAAGTGCTAAATCAGTAGCATTAAAATTTTGCAATATCTGAATTCTTTCTTCTGGCGAAAGAAGGTCAATATCTGCTATTTTAATCGCGGTATTTTCCAAAATTGTTGTTGAAACATTGATATAATGGTTGGCAAACTTTTGGATAAAATCTTCACTAAATAATTTAGTGCCATATTCAAAACGTAGTGAAAACTGCTTTTCCGTAGGAATAATTTCTAAACTTAAATCAAATTTTGATGTTTTTGTATCAGGAATAAAAATTTCTGAATTTGTACCAAAATCTAATTTAGGTAATCCATTATTTTGAAATGTAAATAATGTATCAAATATTAAGTTTCTACTTAAATCTCTTTTTACATTTAAAGATTTTACTAATTCATTAAATGGATAATTTTCATATTTAAATGCTTCTAAGGAATTTGATTTTACAATATTACAAAATTCTTTAAAACTAATATTT
>ERZ777011.2469-NODE-2469-length-14681-cov-24.159032_pt1 | contig 14681 bp, 19 predicted proteins | sample MGYA00374964_ERZ777011 | MGnify/ENA primary metagenome ERZ777011 (study PRJEB29310, sample SAMD00008975) | mouse gut metagenome | study: EMG produced TPA metagenomics assembly of the Metagenome analysis of fecal microbiota from mouse which was promoted...
TGAGCAAGAATTCCTAAATTTATAATATTCATTTGGATTAAGCAATAATATACTGCATTAGATGCGTTGTCGGAACGCACCTTTTAATACCTCCTCGTAGCATGAGAGAGCTACAGGATTCCTAACTCGTGTTGGTATGTATATTATTACTGCCGCATGGTGACCACAAAATTAGTTATTTTTTTCCACCCCAACAAATTATAGCCGGAATTATTTCGCAGATTATTTCCGCAGATAACAGCTAATCATGCTAAGACTATAAGTTCCCTACTCACGCCTGGTACTTTATAGTTTTCCATAGAGGCGGCTTTTGTGAGGTGACGAGCAAAAGCCGCCCCGCGTAGTTGCAGGACGGCTTGGTGGTCGTTATGACATTCCGGGACTGGAAACCATTTGGATTTTCAGTCAAACCATTCGGGGTTGCTCTCTCTGAGTATTGCGACAAGTTCGTTGTCGGGGAGCTTCAAATCATTTTCGGAGGTATAGTAGAAGATTTCTTCATCGACACGCTCCGCTTCCTTGTCGGCGAAGCCGTTGCATTTGTCGGTGATTGGATAAGGCATAAGTGCGTCAAGCAATTCCAGTCCACCGATAATAAGGCTCTCGCCCTCGTTGCTTGTCACGATACGGCAGGTATAGTCCGTACTCTTGTAGTTGATTTCAGTCGTTGTCATATCTTGATTGTTTTTGCCACTGCGCCATTGGTGCTGACGCAGTGGCTATTGATTATTCCGTTGATTAAAAGGTCATTACATGGCAGTCAGTGACCTCGGCAGGTAGTCCGAAAGCAGGGAAATGAGAGAAATATGGGTTGCTCTCTCCCTCTGCTTCGGAAGCGGTGGTGACGGTCTGCACTTTGTTGTCGGCATACCATTTGTCAATCATCGCAATTTCATCGTCAGTCAACCCTGTCGGGTCTCCGTTGATTAGATAGCATAACGCCCATGTCGGGATAGGCTCGGTAAAGAACTCCATGACTATATGTTTTTAGTTGTGATACCCTAATATTGCTCCGATGTATAGTCTATCGCCCTTTTTCAGTCGGGCGATAATATCTATTAGGTCTGCGGAGCGTTCAGCCGTGCCTGCGCCACCATAGAACTCGGTCACGAAAAGAGCGTCAACGCCAAGCGGATTGATAATGGCTTTTTTCAGTTGTCCTATTGGTCCGTTCCATTTCATCACGTTTGCAGGGGTAAGTTCGGCAGATATAGCCTTGATGTTGTCGAAATGGGATTTCCGCCATATTGCGAAGCCACCATTGTAGGTAAGGGCGTTTTCATCGGTGGGCGTAAACATACCTTTCGGCAGGATATGTTCAAGAAGAAAGTGGATGTCAAACTTGCGCCCGTCCTCGGTATTTTCACACACATAGGATATAGAAGCGTTTTCTCCTGCCACGATACGGTTGATGTTCAGATAGTCGTTCTCGGCTATCGGCTCGGTGCTGATTTGATAAATAGTGCTGTGCATAGTCTTTTGATGTTTGAGTGTTTTACTACGGTTTAATTCTTGTGGTCTCGCCAATTTTTGTGTCAGGATGAACCGGGAACTCCCAGTTTACTTCATCATCAGGTAATGTGGAATGTATGTCACTGCCTATAACCAATCCGCAGTGTTTTTCAACATACTCCCTTGCCTGTGCCGCGTTTTCAGCCTCTATGTCGAAGAAGCCACTGAATATGTACTCTGTTCTGACTCTGAATTGTGCCATTGTTTTTTGAGTTTTGAGTTAATTTTCTCCCTTTTGTTTGAAGCTCTTTGAGCTTCTCCGGCAGGGCTGGCCGTTTTTCGTGCAGTCCCACAACTGCGGCCATAAGGGAGGATAAGGCAAGTGTGTAGTCTGCGGCAAGCGAGGGATACCCATTTTTTTCGGAATTGAGGGAGAAATAAACGATTGAGTGAGAGCAGAACAAAATTTATTTTGGTATGCCGAGCGTGAGTTTATTGCGCAATGCGAAAAAATGTGGAGGCTCACGAGTGCGGACGCCGACCACAAGCGTAGCGTCACTTGACGTTCCTCCCGGACGCAGTAACTTCGCACGCCAAAACGCCAGTCCCTGCCGAGGCTCAAAATCTTCAAGGGAAAGAACCGGCCACCGTTGACCCTTGCCGTTTCAAAGTGCCAGCCTTGAAGCGGCGCAGTCATCGTTTGCAGACCGTATTCCAAAGAGAGGCTACAACGCGAGAGTCGAGCGAAGGCTTGCCCTCGCTTTGCTCTGGCGTTGTCGCCGTCTCCAGCTTCAGCCGGACATAATATCCAAAACCAGAACTGCCCGAAACTGAATCGGTGTGCAGCACGGAATCAGCCGAGCAACCGGTAAACACCACAAGGCGATGTGCCGAGCCTGTGGATCCGCGGGCCACTGACACGGCTTATCGCCTGAATTATCACATCATTTGGGAGCAAGCGGCGGTGATAAGGTTGTGTGAGGCAATACGCCCGGCGCACTGCCTCACGCTCCTGTCGCCACGGCTTGCGAACAGTAAAGTCTCCACAAACAAAGCTATTTCCACATCCCTGAGAGCCATTTTATTAGAAATTTTCGCTAATTTTGTAATAGAAATGAAAACGCCCGACGAATTTTTCATACCCGACAACGAGGTAATGCTACCTGATGAACTCGATTACAGCAGAGTGAACGAATACGTCCGCTCCGCAGAGGCGTTTTCTCGCTCCACATACCAAAGCGTCTATATTATAGACTATTTCAAGCAGAATTTCCTGTATGTGTCACCCAATCCGATGTTCCTGTGCGGACTTACGCCGGAGCAGATGATTGACCTCGGCTACCAGTTCTATCTTAAATATGTGCCCGAGGACGAACAGGCCCTTTTGCTCGACATAAACCGCGTGGGCTTTGCATTTCACAATCAAATCCCACTCGAACAGCGCAAGGACTGGTATATATCATACGATTTTCATATTCTCAACGACGGCCACCCAATTCTCATTAACCATAAGCTGACCTCCCTTGCCCTGACTTCCGACGGCAGGATTTGGCTTGCCCTCTGCGTTGTGTCTGCCTCCACCCACACCACGCCCGGACATATCGAAATGCACCATGTCGGCACCCCCGACTATTTCGCATTTAATCCCGTCACCCGTCGGTGGGATAAGAAAGCTATGCCGAACCTTACCGAGGGGGAGAAGTCGGTGCTTACACTTTCAATACAAGGCTATACGATGTCGGAGATTGCCGACCGCATCTGCCTCTCGCCCGACACCGTCAAGAAATACCGTCAGCGCATCTTTGAAAAACTCGGTGTGCGCAACATATCCGAGGCTATCGCGGCTGCCACCAACAACAAGCTACTCTAAATTTTTCGATAGGTAGAAGCGCGGAAAGTGCTTCACATCACGCCCTACTGCGATATTAGCCAATATCCGGGCGCAGATACAGGCTGCTGTTTGCTGCGCCTTTGCGGATTGTTCGCCCTGCTCAATCCTCGGCAATACCACGCGCAACCAGTCGCTGTTATCAATATTCCAAAACGCGCAATACCCCGACATATACTTTGCGGCACACAGGCGCACATCGCCCTTTGCCTCAAATTCAACCTTATCATCGGGCAGCACAACCATAGCCGCGCCACCCTCGATAAAATCAAACGGATATACGACCGGCAATTTATCGCCCAACCGGGCCGATATTCCATTCGTCGCCACATCGATCGCAATATCGGCAGACTCCGTCTGAGCTTCCATATGTATAATATTGTGGAACCCGACTTTAAGCAAAGCCGTATTGATAGCGTCTGCAAAATGACTCTTGCCGACTATCATTATCCGGCAGCTTTCAATCTTATTCTTTTCTTCGCTTGTCATATCATTTTTTATCTGAGGCAAAATTAGAGAAAGCCCCAAGCCTGTACCATACCCAAAAGTGTATATTTTCGTCTGCACGTGCAAACGTACACTTTTGGGTATGGTGTGTAAAAAATCACAGATGTAACTTTGCATCAGAAATAAAAACATCACCAATATGAAGACAATAATAACAATACTGATGACACTGTTTCCAATCCTGGCATTGGCACAGAATGAAGTCCCTGATTCAATAATGACTCAGGAATTAAATGAAGTCGTCATTGAGGCCTCCAATCAAAGGACAAATGTTGAGGTATCAACCTACATTCCTATGTCACGGCAGAAAAATTCCGCGCAAAATGCGGTTGCACTGCTTTCTCAGATGTCAATTCCTCAGATTGATGTTGACCCTATAAATCTCGCTGTTAAAACCGCTCATGGTCAGAATGTATCTATTTTCATTGATTATATTCCGGCCACCTCTGCCGACCTTCAGGGCATGAAGACTCAGGATGTCAAGAAAGTAGAATACTATACACACCCCTCTGATGCGCGTTTTCAGGGCGCCAAATATGTCATTAACTTCGTGATGCAAAAATACGAATGGGGAGGATATACCAAACTTACTGCTGACAAATGGTTCGGTGTAAATCGGACAGAGGGGTCTTTATACTCAAAGATGACCTATAAGCGGATGACCTTTGATGTATTTGCCGATGAGATATATCTCACGAATAGACACATGGGGCAGTCGTCAATGGAACATTTCAATTTTACAGACCTCAATGGAGAGGGTCCAATGTCCATAATAAGAAATTCAGACACAAAAGCCTCCCTATATAGAAACAATAATAATGATTTCAGCGTTCGCGCCCTATACAACACAGAAAATATACAAATCTCAAATAGAATCTCGTATAGTCTCACAAATATTCCGCACAACGACTTAACGAATAGCCTGTCGTATTCTTCCGATAGATTTCCGGCGTCTGAATCATCCACAATTTCATCATCTAAAGATTGGGCTTTGAACTATGTGGGTGGATATTTCTTCATGCTGTCCAAGCAAGTGGCTCTTAGTGTTGACGCAACCTATACTTATGGTCGTAATTCGACGAACTCTAATTTCAGCATTCCTGATGATTTGTCTATAATCAACAATGCAAAGGAAGATGTTCATAAGTTCACGACATATCTTCATCTTACATGGAATCCAAATAAGTCAAACCAATTCTTCTCCAATTTTGGTGTTCAGCATAATTGGAATATTATCAATTACTATGGCAATTCACCATCTAAGCAGAAATACGATGTCGGTGTTTATTTCCTCGGGCAGAATTATCAGCACATTTTCAATGAGAAATGGAATGTGGGAGCAGGATTGGCATGGATCTGGGAGACAAACAGAATATCGGGTATAAATGCTGACAACAATTTTCCTCAGACAAATATCAATGCCACATGGTCGCCTAATGATAAGAACCAACTGTATTTTACCGCCAACTATGGATCAATGTTCCCTAATGCTTCTCAAAAAAGTCCTAATATGCTTCAGCGGGATGAACTGATGTGGTATAAGGGAACTCCTGAATTAAATGATTACAAGTACACCAATGCGTTGCTGTCATATACATGGTTACCAAATAACCGTTGGCAATTAACAGCCGATGCTTATTTTGGCTATATCAAGAACAGGTGTGTTGCTCTTTATTCTCCGACCGGACCTAATGGAGCGATGCTGCGTCAATATTTCAACGGCGGAGACTACTTCAGTGATTATATCGGCATAAACGCTACTGGTAAATTCTTTGGTGGTAAACTCGTGGCAAAACTTCGTCCTCAATTCTGGATTCGGAAGACCACAGGCGATTATGCATGGAGTAGTAATCAGTTGACTTGCTCAGCACAACTGACATATTACTTCGGTAATTTTTATCTGTTGGGTTATTATGCGACGCCAAGTAAATATCAGGAAACTAACAGTGGCATTATCAGTCGAGCTCCATCTAACTACCAAATTCAGTTTGGTTGGGGTCAGGGAGCATGGAATATAAAGGCTTCCGCTTATAATTTCTTTCACACTTCATGGCAGGACTATAAGGAGACACTATCGAGCGAATATTATAGTTTTGACCGCACAACATTCGGAACACAGCACCATTCACGATATTCTGTGTCTGTAACATACACTATCGGTTATGGAAAGAAAGTACAGCGTAATAACGAAATATCAGGTTCGGGCACTGCCGGCTCTGCAATCTTGAAATAAAAACAGCTAATCATACTAAGACAATAAGCTCCCGGCGCGAGTCGGGGGCTTTGTTGTTTTCCAAAGAGGCGGCTTTTGGGCGGTGACGTGCAAAAGCCGCCCCGCGCCTCTCGGCATGGGGTGGCTTGCTCAAACATAGGTGCTTGTCGCTTTATGCAACAGCTTCTTCGCAGTACCTTTCTTCTTCGGTCAGTATCGCTTCGGCTTCTTCTTCCGTAGGTTCGTATTGGATAACCTCGGTCTCTGCCCCGGAAGTGTCGGGAGTGGCTTCTTCCGTGGTGGGTTCTGCCTCCGGCACGGTTTCTTCTTCGGGTGCTTCCTCGGCCTCCGGCACGGTCGCTTCGGGTTCGGTATCTTTGGCGAGTAGAGCCTTGCGTTCCTCGATACGTTGGTGTCGCTTCTCGTAAATCTCGTTATACTCGGCTTCGATGTTGGCGAGTTCTTCCGGCATGTGCTTCTTGGCGAAAGAGTGCAGGAGGTCGGCAATAGCGTTGTCACGATACGCACCCTTGAAATTGTCAATCAGAAAATCCCTGCGGATTATCGCCTTTGTCTTGGCGTTGAGATTGGCGATGATTGTCATTTTCTCGCTGTCGTTGAGTGCGCTGTGAGACTTGCGGTCGGTCAGTCCGACGGCTTCGTAATGCTCTTTGCGGAGCGATGAGAGCAGGAAGAAATATATCATCTTGTCCTCGTCCTGCGAGAACTTTGTCTCGGTGATGTCGGCTTCGAGGATTTTCTTCTTTGTGTCCTCGATTGTCCGTTCAACGGCTATCTCCTTGTTGCGTTTGTCCTTTGCCTCCAATTTGGCGATTTCGGCTTTCGGATTGTTGCAGTCCTCACTCGGCTTGGCAGGGGTAGCCATATATCCGAGCGACACATCATTGCGCCCGATTGTGATGTAGAGTGAGATTTCTCCTGCCTCGGCTTTTGCCGTGATGTCGGCACACTTTTCCCTATGTGTTTCCACTCTGTCCTCGTAAGCCTTTACAGCCTCGGCATATTCTTCCTCGGTGTCGAAGCGGTCGGATTGGGGTGCGATAGGTTCGCAGGGGTATGGTGTCAGATAGCCACTTAGTTTTTCGATGTCATAGCCCATTTCAATCAGCAGTGCGTTTACCCTCTCGTTTAGGTCATATTCGGAGTGGCAGAAATTGGCGGTGGGGTGTTCGTTCAGCATTTCAACCGCCTTGTTGGAGAGATAACCGATGTGCTTCTCACGGAGACAAGAGGGATTGGAGCAGTTGCCCTCACAGCCGTCCTCGCAGAACAGCAGAAGATTTATGGTGTTGAAAGGGCATGAGGCACACGCCGATTTGTCGAAGCGGTAACGGCTTAGGTCGGTGGTGTAGTTCTGCTCTATGAGCCGAGCCACATTTGAGGCGTTCATTCCTCGCCAATTATTATAGGTCACACCGTCTTTGAGGTGCGAGTTGTAAACATCGGTCTGTATGTCAACTCCGTAACGGCTTATCTCGGTTGCCACTGCCACCGTGATTTCCTCGGTGTCAATCAGCCGTGCGATTTCGGGTATAAGGGTTGTGAGCTTTATTCGGGTGCGGATATATGCCTCGCTTTTGCCTATCTGCGTGGCGAGTGTGGCATAGTCGTAGCGTCCGCTGTCGATTGCAGCCTTTAACGTCTCGGCTTCTTCCATAGGCGTGATGTCCTGGCGGTGCAGGTTCTCCGCAATAGCCTTTTGTTCGGCTTCATCATCGGAAAGGTCGGTATAGACGGTTGCCTTGATGTCCTCTTTCCCTGCTATGAGGGAGGCGCGGTATCTTCGCTCGCCATACACGATTTCGTAGCGGTCGGTGCCCGCGATTGGTCGCACGCCTATCGCGTGGAGAATACCTTGACGGCTGATAGAGTCAGCGAGTTCGGTGAGGCTCTGCTCGTCGAAATTCTTACGTGGGTTGTAGTTGCTCGGCTGAATGAGGGCGAGGGAGATTGTGGTTTCCTGTACGTTTGCGGTGTTGGTCTGAATTGCTGTTGCTTCCATAAATTGAGGGTTTTAGATGTTTGAGTTTTTTGTTTTTTCCCTTTTGTTTGAAGCCTTGTGGCTTCTCGCGTCCGGGGGATTTTTTCGATACAATCAAGACGGAGGGCGGGGACGCAAGGCAAGTGTGGCAAGCGAAAAAATACGGAATACCCGATTTGGCACAAATCGTGGAAGGCTGCCGGATTTTTTCATGCAGCCAAGCCGGAGGCGGTCGCTTGCCGGCGTCACCGCCCGCCGTTACTTCGTAGCGAAAAACCAACGGACGCAGAAGCCGCAAGTAATCAAAGAATAAGTTGCCGCCTCCAGTACCTTTTTATTCATAAATCATCATCTGTCAGGATATAACGGCGATTTTTATGTGTGCAAACCGCCCTAATGTCAAATATTCTTATTAACTTTGCGATAGGCTCTTATGCCGATCCGACAGCAATGCCTCCCGACCGAGCAAAAATAATAGACATCTCCCGTCATCGCTTCTCCACCGACGGCGATGGTGTGACCACGCTTGTCGCTTTCCACGGCTGTCCGCTCCGCTGCCGCTACTGCCTGAATCCGCAATATTATTTTCAGGAAAGGAGGGTTGAGTCATGAAGTTTCCAATACTCAACATATCAATACTATCGTTGAACTCCAATTTTCTTGAAGTGTTACATATCGGCGATTATTGGGATTATCCGAACAACAAACATATATTTGACCGATACTATCTACATCATAAATATGTAGATCAGCAGGGACAGATATTCAGATTGATTGGAAAAAGTAAATCAAATATAATAAACAGGATATTGCATTTTAAGTCGGAACAGCTGTATTTCGACGATACGCATAAGAGTATAGATTTTGATGAATTAAAAGACTTATTACTAAAAAGGTACGATACACTTGATGAAGAAATGTCAAGGTCTGTCCTTCTGAGATTGGTACAGCAGGCAAAATCAATAAAAGATTTAATCGGATGAAAGGGTCTCTCCGATATAAAGTATGCCTATGGATGGTGTGGGTGCAACTTGCACTTATACCTATTGTATATCTTATGATGTGGGCAGTCGAAGGTAAACCTTATATCTGGAGATGGAATCTTTTGGCTTGGTTTATGTTGGCTGGTTATCTGATTGGAATACTCGTTTTGCCATTAAGCCATGGACTTGACAAATCCAAACTCTTAAAATGGTGGTTACGGATTGATTTTGTTGCCACAATTCTACTTTTTATTCCTTTCTATTTCACGTTCATTGTGTCAAAGGCTAATTTTGTATCTGAAAGGGGTAAGTATGTTCTATTTACAACAGGTGGAGGAATGGCAAAGCCGGCACTTAGATTAGGAAAATCAGAGGGATTATTTATAAAAGAATTGTATTATTCAGATGATGTAGGATTTGATATATGTGCTAAAGATTGGATAGTAAATGAATATTATGGTTATAGCAGTCTGAAAATTTGGAACGACTATTATAAAAGTATTCATGTGTTCCCAATTGACAGTACAACTTATCACCAACATAACTATATTATTGGTACACAGATTGACAGTGTATTTCATACAAACATAATCGGTTATTATAAAATGGTATTTGTGATGCCAGACGATTTTTCAACAATCGAATACTGCGACAGCACCAGTATCGAATATCACAGCTCCGATTTTATTCAGTTGGCAGATATAAAATATTGGTCATACGAAACAGGTAATTTTTTGGATTCAGTATTGATAACCCTTTCCATACCTGAAAATGACGTACTACCGATAACTGACTCAGATACATTATTGGTGGAGAGAGCTGAAACGGAGAGACAAATAAAGCTCCCGAAAGAATCTGTGCCGTGGATGTCTCCGACTGAAGTACATCGGTTCATAAACGATTTGAAAAGGAGGTAAGCTATGAAAATAGTAGGTATGTTGGTATGTATCCTTCTTTCAGTCTCGTTAAGTGGATGCAGAAAAATCCATAAACTGAAAGAAGATATTAAAACCGAGATTAATTCTGCGTTCGACGATGATTTTTACAGTGATTATGGCGGACGTGACTATGTGCGCATACCACTGATTGCTCCATACGAATTATTGAGTTTAGAAAAAGACAGTCTTGGCTCAAAATGGGATTTAATCAAACGAGATGACATTTGTGCTTTCGGAGGTCGCGTTTTGTCCCCGGATGATTATAGGGTGATGAGTATTGGCGTATGTGACTCAATACTTTATCTTTCATGCAAGTCAACTCAATCAAACGAATATAAATTTTTAATAGTATATACGACAACAGACGAAATTATGGAATTAAATTCCATACAAGAACTGTCTGATAAATTATATAAACATTGTTCAGATATTGATTTCGCTAACGTAGATAGTGTTTATTCGCGCTTAAATAGCTATAAGGAGAGATGCTCTCAAAATAAATTGAAGCCCAATATTTTCTTGATCATCCATAGGATTGTATCTTCTGAAAAAACTAATGGAAGATTGGAAATTGATAGTATAAAGGTTAATAGTAGTCGTATTAAGCCGTTGAAAGAGGAACAATTTGGGGACTTTGATTCTGTTGCGTATCTTAAATATAGATATCCCAATGGTAATATTAGGCGTGAAGGATGGGTTTCTTTTTCAGATGACCCCGAAAATGATTTCAGCCAAGAATTTGGAGAATGGAGATACTATGATAACGATGGTAATTGCTACCGTAAGTTTTGGAATTATAAAAAAGGAGATGATATAATCAATGAAACTATCAGATAAATATTTCGGACGATTCTTTGGAATGTCATTGCTGTGTGGCCTTTTGGTATTCTTATTGGCTACCACAATTTGGTATGGAATGGCACAGGTGAGTTGGTTTGACTGTTATTGGATAGCAGCTGTGATAATCGCGTGTTGGGGCATTGGAGGTGTTACCGGATGGTTGATTACACCAAAAGAAAAAGTTAGCCAACTTTGGCTAAGAATATATGTAATGTCGGTTGTGACGTATTTTGTAGGCTCTATATTGTTTGGAGTTTGGGATCCGTCAGTCAGTGGTTGGACGATTATGTTTATAATCGGCTTCGCATTATTTTCATTTCCGTTTGCCCTCTTATTGGGGTTTATAAAGCACAAGATATATCCACAATGACTGCAAGGCGTAAATACATACGGATTATATGTTGGTCGTTAGTCGTGATTTTGATAATCATGGCCGGTATTGTCGGGGTTATGGTTATCTTTTTTTCAACGTCTGCATCTTATCACCACGGCCAAGATGAATATTTCTCAAAGGTGGACTATCATTTGGAAGGTTCAGTAAAATCATATCGAAATGTCGGGGGTTCCTATTATCTGATTGAGTTTACGCCCACTACCTTTGAAATAAGCAAAAACAAAATTAATAATGGAGATAGCCATGTCGGAGTATATTCTTCAGATTCATCAAACGTAATAATAATAGCGTCCGTACCATTATCATTAGATGATGAGATTGTACGAATAAGGATCAGCACAACTGATAGACTAATACGGTTTAATGATTCAATCTCCAATAAGTTAAGGACGGCTGGATTATATGAGCATGATTTGCCGGATACTCAAAATGGGAATTTTATTAAGTTTTGATGATGGAGAGTGTCTTTCGATACATAGCAATAATAGCCATAGCCTTTATGATAGGCAAGGAGGTGTTTCAGTCAATCAGGCAAAAGTCTGTTGACTGGTGTCTTCTTGCGATAATTGTGCTGTTTGGAATGGCGATTTTCATGAGCCGAAGTTTTTTAGTTTCTATTCGGTGTTATGGTTATCTCGAAATATGTATAAGCGTCATCGCTATCTTGGCATATCTTTTAGAGAGGTCAACGAAAATTTCCAAACTGATTAGAGGTATGTCGATAGCAAGTCTTTTAGTGGCTATATCAGTCTTTACATATTGGAATATAAAGGCTCATGAGATACCCGGTGAAATTGACGTAGTAGAGTTGAGCGGATTTGTAAAGGGGCGATTTGAGGAAGTTTTATTCAAGTATGATGGTGAGCCATTCAGTCGTCATTGCAGTTTGAAAGACTATTCAAGTAACGATGACTTGATGAATCGCTATAATGTGAAGTTAACGCTCAAACCACTTTACCCTCACATTGTCAAGTTAGAGTCTATTACCCTAATCCCTAAAGAATGATTACGCATAATAACCAATATATAGCAAAAGAATCGCTGACGTTTCCACTATTGGTAACGGTGATGTTTGGCATGTCTTTATATGCTTCTATCTATACACCTAAATTTTGGTGCATATTTGGTGCGGTCTTTTTCGGTTTAGGTGTGGCTGTATATGCCTATAAATACATCCGCTATGGTAGAACCACGCTAATAATTGACAGCGAGGGAATAACAATAAAGGACTGGGGCAAGACCAAAACATATAATTGGTGGTGGGATACAGTGAGCGTCTATACCAGTTGGAATGTTTCTTATTTTGCTCGTTTTGTGGAACGACGACTTAGCATCAAAACCTCGGTAAATGGTGAACAGTATGAGTTCCACGACATTTGCCTATCCGACCTGTATTGCCGAAGCAAAAGTGTTCGTAAGGCTATTGAAAAATATACCGGACAATCTCGCTTTGATTATGAGGCTTCACAAAAATCAAAAAGTTATGTATCAAAGATCGTGTTGACTGTGATGGTTGCAACTATTATTATATTCATATGCGTAACTTGTTTTTCAGAGTGATTCAAATGCTATGGGCAAGGTACACTTAATTATAAAATGGCTATTTTATCTACTTGTCGCATTAGTGGCTATTGATTTATGGTGTATTGCCATATCAATAGTTTTTACTCTTGTCGGTATGAATGAAAAGTGCTTCCTGTTAGTCAAGATATTTTCAGCCATACTCCCGGCTCTGATAATTTGGTCATACGTAGCTTTGTATATTATCATGTATAGAAAAACGGAATATGAAGATATTATCTCGGTTGTATGGTCGAAAAGAATTAGGCTTATAATGTGGCTGACATTTGGGTATTACAACGCATACCTTTTATCACTATACTTCGTGAGATTCAGATATTCACAGTATGAATTGTTGCAATATCGTGTAAATGTGATACATTCCGTCTTGTCGATGATTCCTATTCTGAATTTAATAGTATATTGGAGAGCAATTCATGAATCGGAGGTTCGTTTATCGTTTATACAAACTGCAACACTGTATTTTAAGGGAGAACTCATGTCGTATTTAATCAAGGAGAATTACTCACATCTTTTGCACAAAACCGAAAGCCAATAAATATGAAGTCTGACAGCAAATTATACCGATTCTTTCTTGGCGAGAGAGGAACAAGAGGATTGCCAACTGTGGCTATCTTTATAGTTCTTGTGCCGTTTTTAGTTTTTGGATTCTTTTTCAATAATAATAAACGGGAGAATTTGGCGAATAATCCGGTTTCGGCAAGAGTGGCAATCGAAGAAATTTATAGCATCAGTAATGTATGGTATATCGACTACCATCTGAATATTGATGGGATTAGTTATAAAGGTAGTGGAAGACGATTAAAAGGGTTGGCCGTTGGTGATACTATTGGGGTCATGTATCAAAAGGATAATCCCGCCAATAATATGACTGTCTATGATTACTATGACCATAGTGACGATAAATGGCTTATTATCATAATTCTTTTGGTTGCCGTTTTAGCCATATATCGTTGGTCAAAAGTAGGAAAAACCAATAACACGATTGAAATACCACAAGATAGAAATGCCAAATGTCAAATATACCGAACTTCAAAGCACTACATCTTCCTGACGGTTTATTATAGTATTGCAAGCAAACCAATCTATTTTCTATCGCATGATTGCACTGATTCAGAATTTGAGAAAACTATGTTTGACTGTCTTGAAACAAGTGTTAAGGGCCGATATGAAGATATAAAAGCGTCTGAATTGATAAAAGCGATGAAACAACAATCATGGCGACAACTGTATCTGAACTCCACCATGTGCCTTGTAGAATATAGCAGCAAAGAATATCTTGGAGATAAATTATCAATCGAAGTTGGCAAGAGGCGTAAAGATGGACGAGGTTTTGATTGGGACAGTAGTCGTTCCCGGTCATTCGATATGAAAGAGACCGACTGGCGACAAACAATAGGAACTATCCGAAACATTTTAGACCCGACAATCAATGAAACTGACTGATAAAGAGATTGAACCAGTTATTAGACTTGATTCAGAGAAAAGATTTGAATATGCCATAAAACGAATTGCAGATAATGAAAGACTATATTCTGTGAAATTACCTGATGCGGATTATGCGATAATTCCTTACAACAATACATATCTTTTCCCGGTTTGGTCGGCTTATCAATATTGCGAAAGGTGTATTGACGTAAGTAGTACCATGCAATATGTAGAAATAAGTCTTGCTCAATTTGTAAATGAGATAATAGACTTGATTAGTAGTAATGAGTGGGAATTGGCAGTATTTCCTCTCTCAAATGGAGATTATGGTAAAATTACTACCCTCAGTGAATTTTGTGAGAGCCTGAAGTCTGAGATAGAAGATTATGAATAAATCAAACAACTCCCCATGCTCACGCACAGGGAGTCCCGGTTTTTGACAGCAAAGAAATTGTC
>ERZ777011.2470-NODE-2470-length-14676-cov-3.235073_pt1 | contig 14676 bp, 11 predicted proteins | sample MGYA00374964_ERZ777011 | MGnify/ENA primary metagenome ERZ777011 (study PRJEB29310, sample SAMD00008975) | mouse gut metagenome | study: EMG produced TPA metagenomics assembly of the Metagenome analysis of fecal microbiota from mouse which was promoted...
GGAGTACAACCGCACCTGCCGCGAGGCGGTGATGGAGTTCACGGGAGTATGGGAGGATCTCACCCGCACGATGGGGTATTGGGTGGACATGAAACACCCCTACATCACCTACGAAAACAAATACATCGAAACGTTGTGGTGGATGCTGAAGCAGCTCTTCGACAAGGGTCTGCTCTACAAGGGATATACGATACAGCCCTACTCCCCCGCAGCCGGTACGGGGCTCAGCAACCACGAGCTCAACCAGCCGGGATGTTACCGCGACGTGAAGGACACCACCTGCACGGCCCAGTTCGAAGTGGTACGCGACGAGCGGAGCGAATTCCTGTTCGACAACGCGCAAGGCACGCTCTACTTCCTCGCATGGACCACCACGCCCTGGACGCTGCCCTCCAATACGGCCCTCGCCGTAGGCGACCACATCGAATACGTAAGGGTCAAATGTCTCAACCCCTACACGCAACAGCCCCAAACCGTCATTCTGGCCAAAGAGCTGCTCTCCTCCTACTTCACCCCGAAGATGGAGGGAACCTACAGCGTCGACGAACGGACCTACAAAGGTTCGGAGTTGGTGGGTATCGGCTACCGACAGCTCATCGACTGGGTGAAGCCGATGGGCGACGCCTTTCGCGTCATCTCCGGCGACTACGTGACCACGGTGGACGGTACGGGTATCGTACACATCGCCCCCACGTTCGGTGCCGACGACGACCGCGTAGGCAAACAGGCGGGCATCGTGCCGATGTACGTCGTAGACAAAGCCGGTAAAAACCAGCCCATGGTGGACCGCCGCGGACGCCTCTTCCCCATCGAGGAGATGGATGCCGACTTCGTGGAGCGCTACGTCGACACGCAGGCCTACGGAGAGTGGGCGGGGCGTTTCGTCAAGAATGCCTACGACCCCACGCTCGGCCCCGACGACCCCACGCTCGACGTCGACCTGTCGGTAATGCTCAAGGGCGAAAACAAAGCTTTCAAGATCGAGAAACATACCCACTCCTATCCGCACTGCTGGCGTACGGACAAACCCGTGCTCTACTATCCGCTGGACTCGTGGTTCATCCGCACGACGGCCCTGCGGGAACGGCTCATGGAGCTCAACGACACCATCGACTGGAAACCCGCTTCGACCGGGGCAGGCCGTTTCGGCAAATGGCTCGAAGGGCTCGTGGACTGGAACCTCTCCCGCTCCCGTTTCTGGGGAACGCCGCTGCCGATATGGGCCACGGAGGACCATGCCGAACTCAAGTGCATCGGTTCGGTGGCGGAACTGCGCACGGAGGTGGAGAAAGCCGTAGCCGCGGGAGTGATGCGGACCAATCCGCTGGCGGCATTCCGCGAAGGCGACTTCTCGGAGGAGAACTACAACCTCTTCGACCTGCACAGGCCCTACGTGGACGAGATCGTCCTCGTATCGGACAGAGGGTTGCCCATGAGGCGCGAAAGCGACCTCATCGACGTCTGGTTCGACAGCGGCGCCATGCCCTACGCCCAGGCGCACTATCCGTTCGAGATCGGTCGCGAGGAGTTCCTGAAACACTTCCCGGCGGACTTCATCGCCGAAGGGGTGGACCAGACGCGCGGCTGGTTCTTCACGCTCCACGCCCTGGCCACCATGCTCTTCGACTCGGTAGCCTTCCGGAACATCATCTCCAACGGACTGGTACTCGACAAGAGCGGCAACAAGATGAGCAAGAGACTCGGCAATGCCGTAGACCCGTTCGAGATCATGGACAAATACGGCCCCGATGCCGTACGCTGGTACATGATATCCAATTCGCAACCGTGGGACAACCTGAAGTTCGACCCGGAAGGAGTGGACGAGGTGCGCCGCAAATTCTTCGGCACGCTCTACAATACCTACAGCTTCTTCGCCCTTTATGCCAACGTGGACGGCTTCACCGGCCGGGAACCGCAAATCCCCGTGGCCGAACGCCCGGAGATCGACCGGTGGATCATCTCGCTGCTCAACACCCTCGTACAGGAGGTGGGCGAAAGGCTGGAAGAGTTCGACCCCACGCCGGCGGCACGCCTTATCCAGGATTTCGTGGGTGAGAACCTCTCCAACTGGTACGTGCGTCTGAACCGCAAACGCTTCTGGGGAGGCGGCATGACGAACGACAAACTCGCTGCCTACCAGACGCTCTACACCTGCCTCGAAACCGTCGCACAGCTCATGGCGCCTTTCGCCCCCTTCATGGCCGACCGTCTGTTCGGCGACCTGAACGCGGTGAGCGAAAAGCACCACGGTTCGGTGCATCTGTGCGCATTCCCCGCAGCCGATACCGCACTGATCGACAAGGAGCTGGAGGACATGATGTCCATCGCGCAACGCGTCTCCTCGATGGTACTCGCCCTGCGCCGCAAGGTGAACATCAAGGTTCGCCAGCCGCTGACCAAGATTCTGATACCGGTGCTGGACGAACGGACGGGCAGCCACATCGAGAAAGTGCGGACCCTCATCATGAACGAGGTGAACGTCAAGGAGGTCGAGCTCATCACCGACACCACCGGACTCATCACGAAACGCATCAAGCCCAACTTCAAGACCCTCGGCCCGCGGTACGGCAAGCAGATGAAGCAGATCGCCGCCCTGGTGGCGTCGTTCTCGCAGGAACAGATCGCGGCCATCGAGGCGAGCGACAGCTACCTGCTCGACATCGACGGACAACAGTTGGCAGTGACGCGCGAAGATTTCGAGATCACCTCCGAGGATATGCCCGGCTGGCTCGTGGCCTCGGAAGGAAAGCTCACCGTAGCGCTGGACGTGACGGTGACCGAAGCCCTGCAACGGGAAGGCATCGCCCGCGAGCTCATCAACCGAATCCAGAATATCCGCAAGGAGAGCGGATTCGAGGTGACCGACAAGATACGTGCACAGATAGGCCGGTGCGAACTCGTGGAGGGAGCCGTAAACGATTTCGGCAGCTACATCGCATCGCAGACCCTCGCCGTGGAACTGAAGCTCGCCGACTCTCCGCAAGGCGATTTCATCCACGATGCGGAGATCGACGAACACCCCGTGACGATCGCCGTAACCAAGGTCGGAGCCTGACGGAACCGGGGCTCTCCGGCTTCGGAGAGCCCCGGCCGGCCCGCCCCGGGAAGGGGTGCGGCGACGGGAGCAAGGGGATCGTAAAAGAGTTGAAAATCGGCAGGAAGGGAAGATCGGCAAGAATATTGCACACCGGTTTGCATTTATGCCCGGAATAAGTTATCTTTATAATCGAACAAAATAACCAAAATAAGATACGGATATGTCAGAAGTCGAAAAAACCCGATACTCGGACGAAGAACTTGCCGAATTCAAAGCCATCATACTGGATAAACTCGAAAAAGCGAAAGCCGACTACGAGCTTTTACGCTCCTCCATCACGCATACGATGAGCAACGACACGGAGGATACGTCGCCTACCTTCAAGGTTCTGGAGGAGGGTGCCGCCACCCTGTCGAAAGAGGAGTCGGGCAGACTCGCCCAGCGTCAGCTCAAATTCATCCAACACCTCGAAGCAGCTCTCGTGCGTATCGAGAACAAAACCTACGGAATATGCCGCGAAACGGGCAAGCTGATTCCGAAGGAACGACTGAAGATCGTGCCGCACGCGACGCTCAGCATCGAAGCGAAAGAGGGTCACAACAAATAGTCTCTTGCGGGAGATCGGGCGCACACCGGGCGGGAACGTCGCCCGACATTCCGGTCCGCACGCCACACAAAACGATTCATCCGAGGCTGTCCTACAGAGGACAGCCTCGCTTTTTGTTTCCGAATATCCTGCACCCTGCACCGGGATAAGGAGCCCCCTGCCTCGGGCCGCTCCTCCCGCCTCCGGAGGAATGAATGAATGAATGAAGGAAGGAATGAATGAATGAAGGAAGGAAGGACCGGGCTCTCGGGAGCTCCCCTTCAGGAACTTTCGTCTCTTGCACCCTCTCTCCCTCTTTTTGCGAGCATGGAACGGGCCACGCACGGCAGCGGCATTTTTTTATCGTATCTTTGCCGGACGACCGCAACAGGCGGACCGACGACAGACATGGCGAACAACAAGATAACCATCTACCGACGGGGCGGCACAAGGCAATCCCGGCAAAGGGGGATACGGCGTGGTGATGCTCTCTCCGCCTTACAGGAAAGAGCTCAGCGAAGGGTTTCGGCTCACGACGAACAACCGCATGGAGCTTCTGGCCGTCATCCGGGGATTGGAAACCCTCAAGTTCGAGGGGTGCGACGTGACCGTATTCTCCGATTCGCGCTACGTGGTCGACGCCGTCACCAAAGGGTGGGTGTTCGGCTGGGAGAAGAAGAATTTTCACGAGAAGAAAAACCCCGACCTCTGGCGGCGATTCCTGCAGGTATACCGCAAACACGACGTACGGTTCGTGTGGGTGAAAGGCCACAACGGCAACCCGGAGAACGAACGCTGCGACCGGCTTGCCGTAGCAGCGGCCAACAGCGGCAACCTGGGAGAGGACACGGGCTATACCGGACAAGAAGAGAGATAGCAGCCGGAACGCTCCGCAGCCATCAATCGGCAACATGCTTCCCCGCACTGCTCGCCGGCAAGATACACGGGCAAAACTCCCGAAATCCGACAAACACCGCTCCGCTCCAACGATACGTTTTACGGCACGGGAGGAATGCAATATTCCTCCCGTGCCGCAATGCAACTCTATCGGCTCCCCGATTTCCTATTCGCCGTATCGCCTCGATCCAAAAGGGCGCGGCATTTTCTCCGTCCCGTTTTTACAAGCAATCTATTTATTGGCAATATTTGCTTCAGCCGAATCGCTTCGCGACCGTGCACCGTTCCTTCGGGCCGATTAGCGCTTTCGTGCCTCAGCGAATATATTTCATAGCTCGCAACATCCGATAGCCATTCGGGGCGACAAAATGACATAACGGAGCATATTTACGGATATACCCGTAGTCATAGGCCCTCTTTCCGCCGAATGCCCTCATTCCGTTTACCCAACATCTACAGCCTTCGCAACTGCCCGCATCTCCCTTCTACATCAAACCACAACTCTTGTTTACCAGTTTCACAATTCTGCTGTGTTGTACAAGTATCCCCTTTCTACATCAAACCGCAACTACAGGCGCCGGACACTTTGATTTTCGGTCACTTACCAGCCTGAAGGCATGGTAAAAAACGAGGCGGCATGCACCGGGGAAGTCGGTTCGATGTAGTAATGCATCCCATACAAATATAATAAAATTATATTCGCTGGAAATCGAAAGTGCCCGTCGCCCCGAAGGGACGGCGCACGGTCGCGGAGCGAGTCGGGAGAAGCAAATATACCCAAATCACATTCGCTGAAAATCAAAAACACCGCGTCGCCCCGAAGGGACGGCGCACGGTCGCGAAGCGAGTCGGGGGAAGCAAATATACCCAAATCATATTCGCTGAAAATCGAAAGTGCCCGTCGTCCCGAAGGGACGGCGCACGGTCGCAGAGCGAGTCGGGGAGAAGCAAATATACCCAAATCACATTCGCTGAAAATCGAAAACGCCCGTCGCCCCGAAGGGACGGCGCACGGTCGCGAAGCGAGTCGGGAGAAGCAACTATTAGGAAAAACTATTCGTTCGCCATCCCCCCCCGGACAACAGCCCGGCCCGCCGGCGCACATGCGATGCAAGCAAACTGTCGGAATCCGCGCCCCGCAAACGATCTTCACACATTCCCGGTTCCTACGGACACACGCGACACGCCCCGCCGAAAGATACGTCCGCCTGCGTTCGACCAAAATCGAATCTCCGCGGACCCCTTCCCGCCAGCACCTCCTTTGCACGAAGCCCCACCGCACCCGCACCGGCATACTCCGCATACGAACGGGGTGCGGAAAGAATCCTCTCCGCACCCCGCATATCCGACAGGCTGGCCGGTGTCCGCATCCCGACCGACCGTCACAAGCTATTTCGCGTAACTTACCGACCGGGTTTCGCGTATCACGGTGATCTTCACCTGCCCCGGATACGTCATCTCGTCCTGTATCTTTTTGGCTATATCGTGCGACAGCGCATCGGCCTCCTGATCGGAAATCTTTTCGCTCCCCACGATAACACGCAATTCGCGCCCCGCCTGGATTGCATAGGTCTTCATCACGCCCGGATAAGCCATGGCAATATCCTCCATCTCCTTCAGACGTTTGATGTAGGACTCCACCACTTCGCGACGGGCTCCGGGACGGGCACCCGAAATGGCGTCGCACACCTGTACGATGGGGGCTATCAGCGAAGTCATCTCCATCTCGTCGTGGTGCGAACCGATGGCGTTGCATACTTCCGGTTTCTCCTTGTACTTCTCCGCCAGCTTCATACCGATCATTGCGTGCGGCAGTTCCGGTTCGTCATCGGGCACCTTGCCGATGTCGTGCAACAATCCCGCACGACGGGCGAGTTTCGGGTTGAGGCCGAGTTCGGCGGCCATGATACCGCACAGGTTGGCCGTCTCGCGCGAGTGCTGCAACAGGTTCTGTCCATAGGACGAACGGTATTTCATCTTGCCTATCAAGCGAATGAGTTCCGGATGCAGCCCATGAATACCGAGGTCGATGGTGGTCCGTTTCCCCACCTCCACGATCTCCTCCTCGATCTGTTTCTGCACCTTGGCTACGACCTCTTCGATACGGGCCGGATGGATACGACCGTCGGTCACGAGCTGATGCAAGGCCAGTCGCGCGATCTCCCTCCGTACCGGATCGAAACCGGAAAGGATGATCGCCTCCGGGGTATCGTCCACAATGATCTCGATGCCGGTCGCCGCTTCGAGGGCACGGATGTTGCGCCCCTCACGCCCGATGATGCGTCCCTTCACCTCGTCGCTCTCGATATTGAACACCGTCACCGAATTCTCGATCGCGGTTTCGGTCGCCACCCGCTGGATGGTCTGCACCACGATCCGCTTCGCCTCCTTGTTGGCGCTCATCTTCGCCTCTTCAACGGTTTCGTTGATATAGGCCATGGCCGCCGTTTTGGCCTCGGAACGCATGTTCTCCACCAAAATATTCTTGGCCTCCTCGCTGCTCATGCCGCTGATCTGTTCCAGGCGCACGTTCTGCTCCTTGAGCATCCGGTCGGCCTCCTCCTTCTTGCGTTCGAGCACGGCGATGTGGCTCTCCATCTGTTCCTTGAGCTTGTCATTCTCCCGCATCCGGCGGTCGAGTTCCTGTTGCTGCTGCCCCAGGTTGTTCTCCTGCTGCTTGATGCCCTGTTCACGCTGGTTGAGCTTCTGGTTGCGTTCGTTCACCGAACGGTCGTGATCGCTCTTGAGCTGAATGAATTTCTCCTTCGCCTGAAGGATCTTCTCTTTCTTGATGACCTCCCCCTCGGCTTCCGCCTCCTTGAGAATGGCATCGCGTTTTTTCTTCAGCCCCTTCTTGAATATGACGTTCGTCACCAGAATGTAGACGCTTACGGCGACTACCGCACTGATCACGCAGGCAAGTACTATTGCTGACATGGTTATATATTTAAAAAGTTTGAGTAATAAAATCCTATCAATTTCGGTATACCCGGCATACGGGTACAAAAAAAACCCGCACAGAATCCAAATCTCGTTTGACGAAGCTTCCGTATCGTCATGTATGGGGCCTCCGATAAAAATCGCAAACGTCCAACGGCACTGTACCGCCCGCAGGCGGCAGGGAATGCACCTCCGAAGAGGTTAAGGCCTGTTTTTGAAAACTCGAGTTTAAACCCCAGGTAGTTTAAAATGTTAAGTTTCGCAAAGCTAAATGGAATCCATGCGGGATAATTCCTCTATGTAAAGAACCTCTGAGTATATCGGTGCCTGTCGTGTCGTACCTGCAAATACTTTTGCAAATCCGATGCCACAGAGCCTATCGGAGCTTGTTGAGATGTTCGTCCAACCTGCGGTTGAGTTCATCGAGCCGGTCTATCTCCTTTCCGAGGCTTCGGCTCGACTCGAGCTCCAATACCCTGACGGCCAACTGCAACGCCACCACGGCCAGGTAATCCTCCCGGTCCGCCATGTATTGCGATTCCACCACAGCGGTCAGGCGATTGACCTCTTTCTCCGCTCGCCTGAATATCTCTTCCTTTTCGCGTTCTATGCTGAAGGCGTAGCTTTTGCCCGCTACATTCAATCGTATATTGAACTTCTGCATAAAAACGTGCTCTCTTTTCCTACCTGTTCATCAGCGCAAGACAACGGTCAATCTCCCGCATAAGCCGATTGATACGCGCCTGCGCACGCTTGCTGTCCGCCCCGCCGCCCGCAATGCCCCCTCTCAACTCGAGGATGCCTATGCGCCGTTCCAGTTCGGCGACGGTCCGTTTCAGTTCCCTGTTCTCCTCCGCCACACGCTCCCGACGAAGCGACAGTTCCCTGTTCTGAGCGAAGAGTCTGTCATTCTCCTCCATCAAGCGCCCTACCTTGTCGGCAAGGGACTCTATAACGGCGTTTTTGGCCATCTTCACAACGTTTGGCGATCATCCGGCAAAAGCCGTTACGAATTACAGCACTTCAAAGTTAAACAAATCTTCGCAATCTCCAAAATGATTTTCGACTCCTCAGGCGAGCCGGCCGTAGAGATCGTACTCTTCGCAGGCCGTCACGACCACCTCCCGGAACTCGCCGGGAACGAGTCGCTCCCCCTCCGCAGGAAGCAGAATCTCCTGATCCACCTCGGGCGAATCGTACTCCGAACGGGCCACATAGTAGTCGCCCTCGCGGCGATCGACCACCACCCGGAGGCGCCGTCCCACCTTCGCGGCATTCGCCTCCAGGGAGATGTTGCGCTGCAACTCCATGACACGTTCCACACGCTCCTGCTTGACCTCCTCGGGTACGTCGTCCGCCATCTCCGCCGACGGGGTCCCCTCCTCGGCCGAATAGGGGAAAACGCCGAGCCGCTCGAAGCGCTGCCGCTCCACGAACTCCATGAGTTCCGCGAAATCCGCCTCGCTCTCGCCGGGAAATCCCACCAGCAGGGTCGTCCGAATGGCGATCCCGGGCACTTCGCGACGCAGACGGGCGATGAGCTCCTCCGTTCCCTGTTTGGTAATGCCGCGCCGCATGGCCGACAGCTGCCGGTCGGCGATATGCTGGAGCGGAATGTCGATATAACGGCATATCTTCGACTCCTCGCGCATCGCCTCCATCACCTCTACCGGAAAACCGGTGGGATAGGTGTAGTGAAGCCGCACCCACTCCACACCCGGCAGGGCCGCCAGGCGGCGCAACAGCGGAGCCAAACGGCGTTCGCCATACAGGTCCACCCCGTAATAGGTCGTATCCTGGGCCACTACGATCAGCTCCTTCACGCCCCGGGCCACGAGCCGTCGGGCCTCTTCGAGCACCTGCTCCTCGGGCACCGACACGTGCGGCCCCCGGATAAGCGGAATGGCGCAGTAGGCACAGCGCCAGTTACACCCCTCCGAGATCTTCAGGTAGGCGTAATGCGCCGGCGTGGTCAGCATCCGTTCCGTGGCGGGAGCACTCCCCTCGCCGCCGGTCAGCGCTCTCACCACGGCGGTGAAATCGCGTGCACCGAAATAGTCGTCCACTTCGGGGATCTCGCTCCGCAGCTCCTCGGCATACCGTTCGCTCAGGCAACCGATCACGAAGAGGCGGTCGATCGCCCCCTCCTCCTTGGCCTGCACGAAACCGAGGATGGTATTGATCGACTCCTCTTTCGCGTCGCCTATGAAGCCGCATGTATTGACCACCACCGTCCGCGCATCCGTCCCGTTGGAGTCGAACACCACCTCGTATCCCGCCGCAGCCAACTGCGCCATGAGGTGCTCGGAATCCACCACGTTCTTGGAACAACCGAGCGTAACGACATTGATCTTTTTCGTTCCGTTTTTTTTCATCTTTTCCGATTCCTTCCGGAAGCGGCGCCCGAAGCCGCTCCCCGTTTCCCTATCGACACCCACGCCATGGAGCATTCTTCCCGCCGCAGCCTGCCCCGGACATGCGCTACTCCCCGAACAGGGCGTCCACGAACTCCTTCCGGTCGAAGATTTTCAACTGATCGATTCCCTCGCCGATGCCGATGTAGCGCACCGGTATCCGGAACCGGTCGCTGATGCCGATGATGACGCCTCCCTTGGCCGTACCGTCGAGTTTGGTCACGGCCAGCGAGGTGACCTGCGTGGCGTCGGTGAACTGACGCGCCTGCTCGAAAGCGTTCTGCCCCGTACTGCCGTCCAGCACGAGCATCACCTCGTGCGGAGCATCGGGAATCACCTTGCCCATCACATTGCGTATCTTCGTCAGCTCATTCATCAGCCCCACCTTGTTGTGCAGTCGACCCGCGGTATCGATCAGCACGACGTCCGCATCGTTGGCTACGGCCGACTTGAGCGTATCGAAAGCGACCGATGCGGGATCGGCTCCCATCTCCTGCTTGATCATCGTAGCCCCCGCCCGGTCGGCCCACACCTGCAACTGGTCGATGGCCGCCGCCCGGAACGTATCCGCCGCACCGATATAGACCTTCTTGCCGGCCCGGACAAGTTGGGCGGCCAGCTTACCGATGGTTGTCGTCTTGCCCACGCCGTTCACGCCCACCACCATCACCACATAGGGGGTGCCCTCCTTCACATCCAGTCCGAAACTTTCGCGGCTGCTGTCGCTCTCCTGCAACAGGGCGCTGATCTCCTCGCGCAGGATCGAGCGGAGCTCGCCGGCGTTCATATATTTGTCGCGGGCTACGCGGGCTTCGATGTTGCGGATGATCTTCACGGTGGTTTCGACCCCCACGTCGGAGGTGACGAGCACCTCTTCCAGATCGTCGAGCATCGCCTCGTCCACCTGCGACCGGCCGGCCACGGCCCGGGCGAGTTTGCCGAAAATCCCCTCCTTGGTCCTCTTCAGTCCCTCGTTGATCTCCTGCTGCCGGGAAGCCTGCTCTTCGGGTCCGGCCTCCTCCCTCTTTTTCTTGAATATGTTAAACAGTGCCATCTCCGCTGTAATTTACATTATCGCCAGCAAAGGTACGAAGAATGCCATGAAGTTTCAATTCTTTGCCGCGCCGAAAACATCCCGCCCGGTCCGTCTTCCTTATTCTTTCATAAGGAATTTTTCGACATCTTTGCATCTGTCAAAAACAAGACGCCATGGAAAAAGCGATCGCTTTCCTGCGAGGTCTGCAGGAACACAACACCCGGGAGTGGTTCGAAGCACACAAAGAGGAATACCTTCGGGTGAAGGCCGAAACGGAGGCCTTCACCGAAAGGCTGATCGCGGGCATCGCCTCGTTCGACCCTTCCGTCGGAGGACTCACCCCGAAGGAGTGCACCTACCGCATCTACCGCGACACCCGTTTCAGCTCCGACAAACGCCCCTACAAGACCCACATCGGCATCTTCGTATCTCCCGGCGGAAAGAAGTCGGGCCATTCCGGCTACTACCTCCACATCGAACCGGAACACCCTGCAACGAACGACGCCCCCGAGGGCGGCTGCATGCTCATCACCGGACTCTACATGCCTGCTCCGGCCATTCTCAAGAGCGTGCGGGAAGAGATTCTGTTCAACGGCGAAACGTTTGTCCGCAACATCGAAGCGGCCAAAGGGTTCACGCTCGCCCGGACGAACAGCCTCAAACGGCTACCGGTCGGCTTTCCGGCCGACACCCCCTATGCCGAATACCTCCGTCTGAAAGACTTCTGTCTGGAGATGCCCCTGAGCGAAAAGGCGTTGCACGCACCCGCCCTGCTGGAGGAGGCGGTGGAACGCTTCGCCCTGACCGCCCCGTTCAACCGGCAGCTCAACAAAGCGGTGGATTTCGCCCTCGAAGCGATGTGATCCCCCGGCAAGACGCCCTCCGGAGGTACCCGGCGAAGTATCGGCACGCCCTCCTGCACGGGACCGCCACGGACCGGGAGCGCGGTGCCCCGGCATTTGCCTCACCCTGCGTCCGGATGTTTTCCTACCCTGCGTCCGGAACGAAAAAAGCAGACCGCCCGTTTTACGGGCGGTCTGCTTTATTTTCGAGTACTTTTCAACCGGGAGGCGAGCCGACTCCCGAAAGGCACCACGACTCATCGTACAAGGGGAACAAAGCAATTTTGGAGTGCGATTCTGCAATCCGACTCCCCGATGCAGGCATCTATACGGCGCCATGAAAAACAAAGGGCGTAAATCTTTCGATTCCGCCCTCCGCAATCCTATCGACCTTGCAGCGGCCTGCGGACTTTTCCGGAGCGACTGCCAATCCGACATTGCATTGTCGACGACGCACTCCGAGGATATTGCGTATCTCGCTATTCCACGCCCCCTTCCAGCCGTTTCCTCTGTTTCTATTAAATATACGCCCCTTGGTTTCTCTTTTCCCGGCCCTCCGTTTCCATTGCGACGCCAGCAGGCATCCCTCGCCCCCCGACGCAGGAAGTCCGCCGCCCGAAGCTGAAGGAAGCCACGACACCCGCCAGGAAAGGACCGAAACCGCACACCGCCCTCGTCGACGCTTCCGCCGACAAGACCGGACTTCACGGTTTTCAGTTCAACAGGCGTTTGACGGTCGCGGATATCGCCCGTCCGTCCGCAAGACCGGCCAGCTTCTTCGTCGCCACGCCCATCACCTTGCCCATATCGGCGGGCGATGAAGCCCCCGTCTGGGCTTATAGGCATCCGCCATATCCACATAGTCCAGCTCCTCTTCCGAAAGCTGCTTAGGCAAATACTCCTCGATGAAACCCGCCTCGGCGAGCTCATTCGACGCAAGTTCGGCACGGCTGGCAGCGGTATACACCTCCGCCGACTCCCGGCGCTGCTTGACGAGTTTCTGCATGATCCTGACCACGTCGGCATCCGTCAGTTCGTGTGCCGCACCGGAGGTCTTCTCCAACAGCAGGGCCGCTTTCACTGCCCTCAGTGCGGTGAGCCGCTCCGCCTGTTTCGCAAGCATCGCCTGCTTGATATCCTCGTTGATACGCTGTTCCAATGTCATCTCCATAACTCCTCGTTTTTAAACCGAAAGCCGCCCGGGAAAAGGCGGCCTTACGGTGTAGAATCTATCTGTTATCGTAATTATTCCAATACCGGCAACCTAAAAGAACCTCACCCGCATATCGGTCACGTCGCTCTCCTCGGTCAATGCCTGCATCGTCCGTTCGCCGACATAGTTCAGCGCGTTGGTCGTGAGGCGCACCCGTTCGCTCTCATCCGTCGCATCGCCGGAGGTCTGTACGTCGGTCACGACGAAACGGTACACGCCGCTTACCCCCTCTACCGACAGCGACAGCTCGCCGGAGGGCACTGCCGAAACCGCGCCGATCAACTGCGGCTCCACGCCGATTTCAGGAAGGTAGAAGGCGCTCCATTTGATGTCGCCGACCGCCTCGATCTCGACACCCGCCGCACCGGCTGCCTCTTCGAGCGTGGCACCCGTCATCTGCTGCTCGATCACGCGGGCCTTTTCCCTGTTGACCAACATCCTGGTGATCTGATCGGAAACCTGCGCGAAAGGCGTGTATCCCTTCTCTTTCACCTCCACCAGGGCGGCCACATAGTAATCGCCGTCGATATCCATGATCTGCGAAACGTCGCCCGCCTTGCCGTTGAACGCCCAACGTACGATCTCCTTGGAGTTCTCCAAACCGCTGATCGTCCGATCGGTATGACGGATGCGGACCGTCCTTTTCGAAAGCGCGGCATCGCTTACCGCCTGATTGAAACCTTCGGTCGTAGTGCCTGCGGCAGTCACGAAATTGCTGGCTTTCTGGTAGGCAGCCTGGATGGTCGCGGCACTCGGGTCCACCTTATAGGTGACGGTAGCGATCTGGGCTTTCCGCACGGGGCGGCTCTTGTAAGTAAGCTGCACCACCTGCAATCCCACGGGGCTCTCCACGACATACACCTCGCCCACACCGGCGGCAAGGGCGGCATCGGTAAATTCGGTCGGCACCTGTGCGGGGGTAAACCGCCCCAAGTCGCCCGAGTTCTGGAACACCGACCTGTCGAGGGAGTTGTCCAGCGCCAGCGTTGCGAAATCGGCACCGGCACGCACCGCGGCAGCCAGGCTGTCGGCGAGCTTCTCCTGCCCCTTCTGCAACAGGATATGTTTGGCACCGAGGGTATCGGGCATCATGCGCACGCTCGCCACGCGCGACACGGTATATTCATCGCCGCTCAGGGTGGGACCGCTTATCCGCACGCCGTTATCGGCGAAAGCAAGGGCTGCAAGTTCCGCCGAGAGCTCTCCCTCGCCGTAGTAATTGGCATCGGGCTTGGTCTGGGAGTTCAGCGTCGCATACTGCATGGGGGCATCGCTGGCGGCAAATTCGGCGGCGATGTCGTCCACCACGCTCTTCGCATCCGCATAATCCTCCTCGGAAGGCATCACGTCGAATACCACGTATTCGATATGGCGCGAAGCCTCCTGCTTGTACGCCTCCTTGTGGTCGCTGTAATACTTCTTGGCATCGGCCTGCGTAACACGCACCAGCGAGTCGGGCACCGTATAGTAATCCTTGCCGATCACCTCGGCCGCATAGGTCTGGTTGGAGACCCTCACACCGTGCGCCACCTCAAGGGCATTGGCATAGAAACCGCCCTCCACCAACGCGAGGTACTTGCTCATCACGCGCTCCTGCTGCATCTGGTTGCGCAGGAAAGACCAAATGGCATACGAACCGTCGCTGCCGGTGACGTTGCTCATGAACGATTTCATGAACTGCGGGTCGAACAGTCCCGTCGAAGGATTGACG
>ERZ777011.2472-NODE-2472-length-14668-cov-2.914733_pt1 | contig 14668 bp, 12 predicted proteins | sample MGYA00374964_ERZ777011 | MGnify/ENA primary metagenome ERZ777011 (study PRJEB29310, sample SAMD00008975) | mouse gut metagenome | study: EMG produced TPA metagenomics assembly of the Metagenome analysis of fecal microbiota from mouse which was promoted...
CGAGAATTGCAACGGTAACGCAGAACGGTGTGGTTACGGGAAGAATGCCGGGAGAATGCGTTATCACGGCTACGGTAAACGGTAAGACGGTAACGTGTTATGTCAAGGTTATGGCGGTTGATCCCGGTAAGTTTATCAACAGTGAGAATTACAGAGGAAGATAATAAGCTTCAGTCAATTCAATAAACAGCGGGCGCTTAATGATTTTTAAGCGCCCGCTGTTTTTGGTTTCAAGTATAAATGCCGTTATTTCGTCTTAACGGAAATCGGGAAGTTCATCAAGAGTTATTACCATGCTTTCATTGTAAACCTTTTTGAGGTTGTCCGGGTTATTGTTCTTTATATGGTCGGTATGCCAAATCATGAACCATGACCATATGCATCCGTCGTTTACAAATTTGTCAACGGAGGGAACGTTCCCGCATTCATGAAATGCCATGGGCTTGTCTGTATTAAGCGAGTTAAGTCTTTTCCACGCTTTTGCGTTGGTGGAGTTGTCATATGTATCGGAACCGATAATGTCGCAGTATTCGTCGCCGACATACCAGCCGCTTCTGACGTCTCCGGCGTATCCCAGTACCCATATGAGATTAGTAAGCCCGTATTCGTTGGTGAATTTGTCGTACATAAGTCTCCAGAGCTTTATAAAGTTTTCAGAGCCGCCTTTGCCCCACCAGAACCATTTTCCGTCAAACTCGTGAAACGGTCTCCAAAGCACCGGCACGCCTGCGTCGCGAAGCTCCGCGAGAGCCGTTGCCGCTTCGTCCCAGCTTTTCATCATCGCGTTGTATTCGGGAGTGCCCTCTGTAAGGAGTTTGTTAAAATCAGGGTTATCGTTTAAGGATTCCTGATAGCCGCTGCCGTTTACACCGGTATGCCAGCATATCGTGACAAGTCCGCCTTTTTTCCACCAGCTTATAGCACGCTCGTTTACGCCTTTGAAATCGTTGTTCATGTAGTCAAGTCCCCGAATGGCGGGAAGCTTGCCGGTAGTCTGGAGAATATAATCCATTTCATATTCCGGGCTGCCCATCCATGTGGATTCCTGCTGACAGGTCATTATCTGTTTGCCGAAATTATCGCATATGTAGTTATATACTTTTGCCGTTACAGCGTCGGCGTTGGGATTGGAAAGCTTGTTTGCAGACGGGGTTTCGGGAGCCGGAACAGTCTGCTGCGGCTTAGAGGGCTTGGTTTCCGAAGCGGAGGTCTGAGCCTGCGTCGGCTTTGTTTCCGAATAAGACGTTTCCGGCTGCGTGGGATATGGCGTTTCGTCTGTTGACGGTTTAGACTGATTTTGATCTGAGGTGGAGGGCTGTTTTGTTTCTATCTGCTCGGAGGATACCTGTTCTGACGAGGAAGTCTGTTCCGAAGCAGAAGTCTGCCCCGGATCTGAAATCTGTTCCGAAACAGAGTCGGTTACAGTGCCGTTTGCAGACGAAGAAGAAGGGGATTTTGCACAGCTGACAAAAATCAGAGTTGCGACCGTACATAAACATACTGCCAATGATAGTTTGGATCTTCTCATAATGCGTTTTCTCCTTAATTGTAATAATTAGGCGATTATTATAACATGATTTTTATTTCTTGTGAATATTGAATTTGTTCAGATGTCTTGTTTTGTGTCAGACTGCGGAATATCTTTTTCTTGAACTTTCATGCGCCGTATTATATAATTTTTATATAGGCTAAAAGATGAGGATTCGGAAAGAGGACATGTTTTGAAGCAGGACAGGAAGAACATATATATCGGTACAAATATCAAAATTGTCGGCGCGATCGTGCCGATAGTTTTGTTAATGATAGTCATATTTTTTTCGCTGACAAGAAATGAGATAATATCCTTATCCAAGGATAAGCTCGCGCTGGAATCCAAAAACTACGCGGATGATATAGACAGGTGGGCGGACCGCATATTGAATGAGCTTGAAATATACAAAAGTCTTGTCGACGAGATGGGAATGGAAGACGGCAGAACTTTTGAAATGCTTAAAACCAGCTGCGGAGCGCATGAATCGTACCCATACGGTCTGTACTGGGGAGATGAGAACGGAAATTATTTTGATTCGTCCGGATGGGAACCGGAGGATGATTATATAGTAACCGAGCGCAACTGGTACAAGGAGGGCAGGCAGCATGAAGAATTTGTTTTCGGCGAGCCATATGTGGACGCAATGACCGGCACAGCGTGCATAAGCGTCACTGCTAGGGCCGACGCCTCTACCGCTGTCGGAGTGCTGTCGGCGGACGTTTATTTTGATTATGCGCAGAGGCTTGTAGAGGAAATAACCGACGGAAACACCGAGAATGCATTTTTTGTTACCGGAGGAAGCAGGATAATCGTGGCGGACGCTGACGAGTCTAAGATCGGAATTTCCGTACGTGATGAGGACAATTCCCTTTTATACCGTAATATAAACGGACTGCTTGACGAGGGCAAAACAGGACAAAGCCTGTTAAAGGGAGAGAAGGGCTTATATTATGTTGATGTAAACAAGGTTGGAGGCACTGACTGGTATTTTGTTACATGGATGAGTAAAAAGGAGGTTTTAAGGGATCTGCGCCGTATAGAGGCTGTAATGCTTATCGTCGCGGCCGCCTCCGTAGCTCTTCTTGTCTTTCTGACTATCAAGTTCGCGAAAGAAATGGGCAGGAACCGAATCAGGGCAAAGACAGATTCCCTGACGGGTCTTCTGAATAGGGACGGATTCAGGGAGGGAATGTCCGCTTCGCTGAAGAACGGTCCGGACTGCGGGATTCTTTTGTTTATGGATATTGATAATTTCAAACTGGTGAACGACCAGCTCGGACATCCGGTAGGGGATAAGGTGCTGAGCGGTTTTGCAGGTATTCTCGAGGATTATTTCAACAGAAGCAAGGATATTGTCGCCAGGATCGGCGGCGACGAGTTCGCGGTGTTTGTCGGCAGGGGCGTAAATGGTTCGGAGGCGGAGGAGATGCTGAGAAAATTTCTTGTTCTTTTTCACAGCGTGTTTGACGAGGGCTATCGAAAACAGCAGCTTTCCGTAAGCATAGGAGGCGTATTCGCGTCGGAGGAATGTACTTACGAGGATCTATACCGCAGCGCGGACAACGCGCTTTATGAGGTTAAGAACAGGGGAAAAGACGGGTTTTACATAACGGATAAGGAATGCAGTAAATAGGAAAAGGACGCACATATGAAAACAGGATTTGATAACGACAAATATCTCAGAATTCAATCGGGACATATAAAGGAGAGGATAGAGCAGTTCGGAGATAAGCTCTATCTCGAATTCGGAGGAAAACTTTTTGACGATTACCACGCTTCGCGAGTCCTGCCGGGCTTTGAGCCTGACAGCAAATTGCAGATGCTTATGCAGCTTGCGGATATGGCTGAGATAGTCATAGTGATAAATGCCGAGGACATAGTCAAGAACAAGGTGCGCGGCGATCTTGGCATTACCTACGACATAGACGTGCTGCGGCTTATATATGAATTTGAAAAGAAAGGTCTTTACGTTTCAAGTGTCGTTATCACGCATTTTGCCGGGCAGGGAGCGGCGCTGCAGTTTAAGGAAAGGCTTGAAAAAAAGAACATCCGCGTATATAGGCACTATACAATTGAGGGCTATCCCTCTAACATTCCTCTGATAATAAGTGAGAACGGATTCGGCAAAAACGAATATATAGAAACAACAAGACCGCTTGTGGTGGTGACGGCTCCGGGACCGGGCAGCGGCAAGATGGCTACCTGCCTTTCGCAGCTTTACCACGAGAATATCCGCGGGGTCAAGGCGGGCTACGCCAAGTACGAAACCTTCCCCATATGGAATATTCCGTTAAAGCATCCGGTTAATCTTGCTTATGAGGCGGCGACAGCCGATTTGAACGATGTCAACATGATAGATCCGTTTCATCTGGAGGCATACGGCGAAACGACGGTCAATTATAACCGTGATATTGAGATATATCCGGTTTTGAACGCTATTTTTGAGGCAATATACGGAGAGAATAATTACTATAAGTCTCCGACCGACATGGGCGTGAATATGGCGGGAAACTGCATTATCGACGACGCTGTATGCTGTGAGGCGTCCGATATGGAAATAATACGCAGATATTATACTGCACTTGTCAAGGCAGCCAAAGAGGAAATATCGGACAGCGAGGTATATAAGATCGAGCTTCTTATGAAGCAGGCGAAAATAACGACGGACGACAGGAGAGTGACGGTTGCGGTAAAGCAGCGCGCCGAGGAACAGGGCGTTCCCTGCGCGGCTATAGAGCTTGCGGACGGAACGATAATTACCTCCAAGACCTCAAGCTTTCTCGGAGCGTCGGCGGCGCTGCTTCTGAACGCGCTGAAGTATTTAGCCGGAATAGAGCAGGAGGTAAAGCTTATAAAGCCTGAGGCGATCGAACCGATTCAGGACTTGAAGGTGCGTTTCTTAGGCGGAAAGAACCCAAGACTGCACACGGACGAGGTTCTTATCGCGCTTGCGCTCGCGTCGGTTTCCGACGGGAAAGCAAAGCTCGCGATGGAGCAGATACCAAAGCTTTACGGCTGTCAAGTCCACACCTCCGTGATGCTTTCGGAGATAGACAAGAATACCTTTAAGCGGCTTGGAACCGATGTGACGAGCGAGCCGGTGAGGGGCGGACTCAGGCTGTATTGACGGAGGATTATAATTATGATAAAAAGAAATTATTAAACTTAGCATTATACGGTATAAGCGAATAATGCCATCAATTGACACATTTGACTGTATTTTAAAAAGCTGATAATATCTCACAAAGCATATTCTGATTTAGATTAACGAGAGGTTTCAATATAAAATACATAAATGATGCATGTGGATGATTATAAAAATATAATTTGTGATAACTGAATTTTAACCTTGGAATAGGGGGATAAATCATGAAAAGAAAGATATTAGGTTTTACTATTATTTTATCATGGATTTTAGGCAGAAGTGTTAAATCATACATCGTAGGTGATGCGGATTTACAAGAACTTTCAATGCCAGATATTATATATAATGATGAAGCAGATTGGTATTCAAGTGGGAAAGTAGAATTTGCAATTAATATATTTGACGATGAATGGAAAGATTTGCATACGCAGGAAGAAATGATAGCAGCATGTCAGATTCCGGACAAGTTATTAAGGAAGCTTACTACACATGACCTTCTTAAGCTTACGGAAGCTTATCCACTGTTAGGGAATATATATACGGGCAATACCATAGAAGAAGGTTTTCAATATGTTATAGATTCTTTTAATGGACTTCAGGAACTTTTGAAGAGAGAAGACTGTCTGAAAGTAGTATGTGAAGAGTATGATAATCTTATTATTCCAGAGAAACAAGTAATAGATTATAGCGGTTATCAAACAGAAGAAGACCTAGTAGCATATATCAATGAAATATTAGAGGACGATTATATGCTGAAAATTGCACTTCAAGATTCCGAACCTATTATTGTGTGTGACTTACTTGAGATGATAATGTTGAATAAAACTACAGATGATAATGTAGGGATATTGCTGGAAAATGTGGTAGACAAAGCGTCGGAAAAGGAAAAAGCTGAATGTTTTGGATTCGAGAATAAAAGTTTATATATTTCAGAGCTTGAAGAAAATATGTTATCGCAAGTTTCTGCATATGTTGTTATGGAGAACTATGTGGATACCCCAGCGAAATTATATTGGAAGGGAAAGGCAATAGATGTAGTGGTTATGAATAATCCTAGGGAAAATACACCGGGAGAAGTGGAACAAATTCTCAAAGAGTATGTATCACAGGGAGCAAAATTGGTTAGTCTTGGCTCAAATAAATATAATTGTCATTCATATGCGTGGCTTAGACTTGCATTTCCAAATACATATGATGACTATTGCTTGAATATTGTACCTAATATTTTTATGGACAAATGTAAAAAATTTAATGAACCACATAAACAAAGTATAGCATATAAAGCTCAGCATTCTGCTGTTATAGTTGATGAAACAAATAAAAGGATTGAACACGATAAACCTATTTTGGATCCAATTGTGAAAGCAAAATGGGGGAATGGACCGGTTGTTAAGGCTCCAATGAGTGTTGGACCAATGGGAATGGAGCTTGGGGAGGTTTATGGCTACTACTATTACGGTACATTTCCAAAATAATTGTGGAGGGAATTAACTATGAAAAAAAGACTTCTGTTTGTGTGCATCGTTATTGCGCTTGCATCGTTCTTTTCAATATTTGGCTGTACGGTGAAAAAATCCTCTAATTCTGAGGGCGGAAGCGAAACAGTTTCACAGTCCGGTTCAGAATGTGATGAAACTCAGGAAAACGGCACGCAGGAGAAGGTGAACCATAAAAGCCTTATTGAAAAGTATGTCGGGAAAGCCGGAACTGAGTATAAAGCGCATACTTATATGCTGAAAAAATCGGCGTCAAGCAGATATTCTGCCGAAGAATGGATCGATTCAGACGGAGGGTTGAGGCTTCCGTTTGTGCCCGATGATATTAAGCAAACCGTTACGTCGGCAACATTCGGCGAATATAAAGCCCTTGATGAATTGTCGGGACTGGAGTGCTTTTACGTTCCTGACGAATTGGTGGCAGAAGTCTCAACCGCGGAACTTGCGGACGTGTTTATGTCATATGGATATAATTCCGGCATAATATTGGCGATTGCGCCGCGTCCGGAGCCGGCAGATTTTGAGCGGGAATTTGAATATGATCTGTCTCACTGCAATGCTCTGGAGGAATCGTTGAGGAGAAATGATTTTGCCGCGGAGTATCTAAAAATATATATGGCAGAGAGCTTTCCCGAGTATTATGAGGGTATGGAAGAGGAAAATTTTGGTCTATATTCATCGGGAGCAAATAAAACGTGCACGCTTAATATGCTTGAGGTCTTGCTTGCGCAGCCCGAGGCGTGCGAACAGCTTACAGACGGGCAGCGTCTTATGCTTGTAAAGCGTGTGATAGAAAAGGAAAGACTGGGAGAGCAGGGAAAATTGTTTTACAGCGATGGCGGATACGGTTACAGGTCGTTCTTTTTTGCCTGCATCACGGGAGAACTTTACTTATCCGGAGAAATGGCGTATGTTCCCGATATTAAAGGTGAAATTGAACGGCAGAATGATCCTTGGCTCGTGGCTATAAAAGAAATGGACTTAACCGATGAGGAGAGGAAGGTTACAGACAAATATATCGGGGAGAATAAATAAAAACTTGGCGTATTTGACTCTGAAAAAAGGCGGCAAGTAACATTTGTCCAGCGATTCGCCATATATGGTAAAGACAGAAACAAAGAGATTTGCTATGCTTTTCTCGAAGGTGACGGAGATGGATCTAATAAGGATCCATTCATAGCGGAGCTCAAAAAAGAGCATTGGCTTACGCAGGAACTGCTAGGAGAAAAGTTACTTTAAATGAAATACTAAGCGGTAAAAGACTTATGGAAGAAGAATATAAACAAGCCGCTGAGAAAAGCGTTGCGTAGACTTTTGCAGAAAACAACGCGTATGACGGCAAGGTGAAATATTAACAGATCTCTTCAATCATGTATGATATTCCTTTGCTGAGATTTTCAATAATATTTTCTATTGAACTGTTTTTTTCATCAAAATAAAAGTATGGTTTTTGCAGTGAGTCTTTTCTTTTATCTAAAGCCTCAAACCATACAAAACGGTGCGGATGAAATCCTTCCGGTTCAACAACTAATTCAGCAAGATAATTTGCGCTTTCAATGATATATCGCAGATAGCCTTTATGTTCCGTGAGAAATTCTACGTTTATTTCGCTGCGGTACATTTCCTGAACGGTTCTGATCCACATTTTTATTGCGTCTGTAACTTCATACAGTTTCATTTCCCCTGCAGCTCCGGTTTATTTTTTTAATTTGCCGTCTATTCGTTTTTTTCGGATTTGGTTTCCTTTTTTCCATCCTTCTTAGGAGGTTCTTTTTTGGCTTCCGGCTCTTCTGGAGCTATGGAGGCGATAAGGCTTTGGATGATTTGTTTTTTCAGGAAAACATCAAAGCCTAACATACATATCATGGAAAAGGTCTGAAGAAATTCGCGGTCGCCTTCGTCCTTTACCTTTTCAAAATGCGTTGAATAGGCCTTTATTTTGGTTGAGGTATCCTGACTTATCGTGCCCAGCTGAGACTTTATTGTGGCGTAGACTTCGTTATATACATATTCCATGGTCAGCTTGCCGGAGTTGTCCTCAATACTGAAAAATCTGTCGGTGAGAGGGGTAAGCATGTCCTGAATCTCGCTTATTGACAGAATATTTTTGAAATAATATATAAAGGTCAGGACGATCATATGGTCTTTTGAATATTTCTTTTTCACCGGAGGGGGAAGAAGATTGTTCTTGGCATAGTTGTTTATCATCGTCTTGGTCAGAGTTTTTTCGTCGGAATTAAGCTTAAAATCCGAGAGGTGAGCATTCATAAAGGTAGTTACCTGATCCATATATAAATCTATATTAGGAAATTCTCCCGGTCTGATATAGTCGATCGTAGCAAGTTTTTTGAGAAGCTGCTCAATAAGCTCGATTTGAGAAGCAGACATAATAATGTCCTCCGTTTCTGTCGCGTGATGTATACCGACAAACTCTATTATATAGTATTATAAACTCTATGACAAGAAAAATAAAATATTAGTGACATTTTTGTAATTATAAGTTATAATATTTCTGTGAAAACCTGATAATTCAATGTGAGGGTTACAATTTTAAATTTGGAGGTAGGTCAAATGGGTATTATTTCAAGGTTCAAGGATATTATGTCGGCAAATATCAACGCTCTTATGGATAAGTGGGAAGATCCTGAGAAGATGATAGACCAGTACATGAGAAATCTTGAGAGCGATCTCGGCAAGGTCAAGGCTGAGACAGCTTCGGTTATGGCCGACGAGGCAAGGGCAAAGAGAGAGCTTGACGAGTGTACGGCTGAGATAAACAAATTACAGGCATATGCCGAGAAGGCTGTCGTTGCTGGAAACGATGACGACGCAAGACAGTTCCTTTCCAAGAAGCAGACGCTTGTGACGAAGCAGCAGGCTTTACAGCAGACATACACTCTTGCGGCGGATAATGCGAGCAAGATGAGACAGATGCATGATAAGCTTGTGAACGACATAATTGTGTCAAGCAGAAGACGGCATACGATAAAGGCTAAAATGAAGGTTGCCAAGGCGCAGCAGACGGTGAACAAGATCGGCGCGAATATGACGGGAGCGCAGGAGAACCTTTCGGCTTTCAGCAAAATGGAGGCTAAGGCGGACAGGATGCTCGACGAGGCTAACGCGATGGCGGAGCTTAATTCTTCGGGACTTGAATCGACGGTCGAGGACCTTGAGGAAAAATACAAGGTGTCGGCTCCTGAGGTGGACGACGAGCTTGCCGCTATCAAAGCAAAAATGGGTATGTAATATGACTTGTCTGGAGGGTGTCCGCAGGACACCCTTTTTGACATTTAAAATATGAGATCGACGGTTGGCGGCACAAACACAGGAAATTTACGGCAGGAAGGATTTGAAAAATGGGATTTTTCGGCAGACAGATGTCAAATGTGGTTGAGTGGGAGGAAAACAGGGACGACGTTATTTTCTGGAAATGGAATAACAATCAGATAAAAAAGGGCAGCACGCTTATAATCAGACCGGGACAGGACGCTATATTTATGTGCGACGGCAGGATAGAGGGCATTTTTGAGGACGAGGGGCGCTACGATATAGAATCGCAGATAATCCCGTTCCTTTCGAGCCTTAAAGGGTTCAAGTTCGGCTTTAAAAGCGAGATGCGCGCGGAGGTGCTTTTTGTAAACACAAGGGAACTTACTGTAAAATGGGGGACAAAAAGCCCCGTTATGATTCCCTCAAAGGATTTTCCGGCGGGGCTTGCTATCCGCGCTTACGGAACCTTTAACTGCAAGGTGACCGACTATGTGGCTATGATCGACAAATTTGCCGGCGTAAAGGATATTTATACGATTGAAGATATAAGGGACAGGGTCATTTCAGCGCTCGGACAGCCGCTTATGAAGCATATAGGGCAGACAGAAGGAGATATTTTTGATCTTCAGCAGAACGCTGCGCAGATAGCAAAGGGAGTGAAGGAGGACCTTGATATGCAGATGTTCAAGGACGGAATAACCATAACGGATTTCTGCATCGCTAATTTCAGCTACCCGGAGGAAGTTTATGAGTATTTACGACAGGCTAAATGAGCCTCAGAGGAAGGCGGTTTTTACGACGGAGGGTCCGGTGCTGATACTTGCGGGTGCGGGGAGCGGCAAAACAAGCGTTATCACGCACAGGATAGCGCACCTGATAGACGACTGCGGCATTAATTCATATAATATTCTGGCAATAACCTTTACGAACAAGGCAGCGAAGGAAATGCGGGAACGCGTTGACAGTCTGGTCGGATACGGGGCTGACGCCGCGTGGATAATGACCTTTCATTCGGCTTGCGTGAGGATACTCAGAAGATACATAGACCGGCTCGGATACGGCAATAATTTTTCCATATATGATACGGACGACCAGAAGTCAGTTATGAAGGACGTGTGCAAGCGTCTTGAGGTCGACACCAAGATTTATAAGGAGAAGGCTCTGCTTTCTCAGATCTCGGCGGCGAAGGACGAGCTGCTTAAGCCGGACGATCTCTATCAGAGCGCGTCGGGCAATTACAATAAAATGCGCGTGGCCGAGGTCTACCGCGAATATCAGGAGCAGTTAAAGAAAAACAACGCCGTCGATTTTGACGATATAATCAACCTGACTGTGGAGCTTTTTGAAAAAGACAGCGAAGTCCTTGACTATTATCAGGAGCGTTTTAAATATATAATGGTTGACGAATATCAGGACACCAATACGGCGCAGTTTAGGCTTATCTATCTTCTTGCCCGCAAATCGGGCAACCTCTGCGTAGTTGGCGACGACGACCAGTCCATATACAAATTCAGGGGAGCCAATATAATGAATATCCTGAATTTTGAGCAGTATTTTAAGGACGTGTCGGTCATAAAGCTTGAGCAGAATTACCGTTCGACTCAAAATATTCTTGACGCCGCAAACTCCGTTATCCGCAACAATACCGGTCGTAAGGATAAAAGTTTATGGACCGCCGCTGTCGGCGGCAGCAAGATTTTTTTTAATATTTATGAAAACGGATATCAGGAGGCGGAGGGCATCGCGGCGGATATAAACGAAAGGATATCCGAGGGCTTCGGCTACAATGACTGCGCAGTCCTGTACAGGACCAACGCACAGTCGCGCGCGCTTGAGGAAAGATTTCTTCAGTACAACATTCCGTACAGGATATACGGCGGAATTAATTTCTATGCGCGCAAGGAAATAAAGGATATTCTGGCGTATCTTAAAACCGTTGACAACGCGGGAGACGATCTTTCGGTGCGCAGGATACTGAACGTTCCCAAAAGAGGTATCGGAACCACGTCCATGGACAGGATACAGGGTTACGCCTATGACCGCGAAATAAGCTTTTATGAGGCGTTAAAGGCGGCAAAGGAGATTCCGTCGATCGGGAAGGCGGCGGCGAAGGCGGCTCCGTTTGTAGAGCTTATTGAAGGGTTGCGCGCGAAGACGGGAGAGAGCTCGGTAAAGGAGCTTATCGTTGAGGTCATTGAACGGACAGGATATATTGACTATCTTGAGGACAACGATTCGCCCGAGGTTGTGGAGGAGCGCAGACAGAATATAGACGAGCTTATTTCCAAAGCAGTTTCTTATGAGCAGAGCGTTGACGAGCCTGCGCTTTCAGGATTCCTTGAGGAGGTCGCGCTTGTGGCGGATATTGACAGTCTCGACGAAAACAATAATACCGTATCGCTTATGACGCTGCACAGCGCGAAGGGGCTTGAATTTCCAGTCGTGTACATGGCGGGAATGGAGGACGGGCTTTTTCCGAGCTATATGTCTCTGTCGTCGGGAGATATATCCGATCTTGAGGAAGAGAGAAGGCTTTGCTATGTGGGAATTACAAGGGCGAAGGAGAGGCTTGTTCTCAGCGCTGCGAGAATGCGGATGATACGGGGCGAGACGCAGATGAACAGGGCGTCGCGTTTTACCGACGAGATACCGAAGGAGTATATAGCGTCCTCCGTTCAGTCAGGTTCGGGAAGGGCGCTCAGAAAAGACGATTATTTCAGCCTTCCGCCCAGAAAACCGGGACAGATCGCTTTTAAGTCGTTCCAGAAGGAAGCCGCTTTGTCGGGCATTTTTGACAAAAAAGAGCTTGCGGCAGAGGCAGGAGGACCGGGCTACGGTGAGGGCGACCGCGTAAAGCATATGAAGTTCGGCGAGGGAACTGTGCGCGATATAAAGACAGGAGGGCGTGATTACGAGGTCACGGTTGAATTTGACACAGCGGGCGTTAAAAAGATGTTCGCGTCCTTCGCTAAATTAACGAAGATATGAAGCCTCGGCAGGGAGAGTGTTGTCAAGAGTTTTTTGATTTATTGAGGGAAACTTTTCAGCGCGGCGGGAAACGGGGCAGACGGGCGCAGGAACGCTTTGAACGGCTCATAGAACAGATTGAGTCAGTGTAGAGGGAAATCTTTGTATGATATAATATCATAATCCGGTTAAGGGGGAGAGCTGATGAAAAAGAAAACCATAAAATGGATAAAGATTATCATCATTATGTTCATTTCTTTTCTCATTATTGAATTATTTGCTCCCACATGGACCCCCAAAATAAAGGGCGATAACAGTATCAGTGAATTACGAAAGGTAGAAATTAACGGAGCAGATATTGAAATTATGATTCGCGGAAACAGCAAAGACAATCCGGTTGTTATCTTTGTCCATGGCGGTCCGTGCTGTTCCGAGATACCCTATGCGAGAAAATATCAAAGGACTCTTGAGGAGAATTTTACAGTCGTTCATTACGATCAGCGCGGCTGCGGAAAATCATATGAATTCGGGAAAAAATATTCTGATGTAACTGCCTCTACTCATGTGAATGATTTGATTACACTTACACAGTATATATCCGCATATTTGTATAAAGAAAAGCTGGTCTTGATCGGTCATTCTTATGGTACATATATTGCTACAATGGCTGCTTCACAGCATCCTGAAATGTACCTTGCATATATCGGAATAGGTCAGATGTCTGATACAATCGAAAGTGAGTTGGATGGGTTGGAATTATGCATAGAAGCGGCTGAAAACGCAGGAAACAAGGATGATGCGGTAAAACTGCGTGCGTTAACCGATTCCATTTCACATGGTGAAGAGATCACTCCAAGAAATTATGTGCGTAAATATGGTTTTGCAGCAAGGCAAATAAACGATAATGCCGACTATTGGATGGGATTTTTCTTTGGCACAGAGTATAATCTGACAGACGCTATTCGACTTTATACTGCGTCAATTAAATATCAAGACGCATTGATAACGGAAGCGTTAAATAATCCCATTACTGAGATCGTAGACACACTGGACATCCCTGTTTATTTTGTTATGGGGAAATATGACGGCATGACATCTCCCAAAGCGGCAGAAAATTACTTAAACAGTTTAGCTGGAGAAGCGATACACGAAATAGTTATGTTTGAGAATTCAGCACATTATCCGCAATTTGAAGAACCTGATAAATTTAATGAATGGATGTGCAGTATTTTTTTAAAAGATAATTAGTAATTTGTATTTTACATTATTAGGAGGTTTGTTGTATGTTTAAAAAAATATCATTCCCTGAACATGAACATGAGTCGATTCAAAATTATTTAGATAGACTAGGGTATTGTTATACAACGAGAGTATATAAAGAAGTCGGAAAATATAAAGTTGGGGAATCCTATACTACACCTTGGGGCGATGTATTGAAAATAGACGAAGTAAAAACATACTGGAAAGTATCGGATCGCCCTTTCTATGACGAAATGAGTGATGACGAAAAGCTAGAAATTCGTAAATATTCTGAAGATATGGGATTGCCATATGAATTCATAAAATTTTCTAAAAGTACAGTATGATTATATCGCTTTTTCTGATTTTCTTTGCTTCTTTAACTTCTTTTTTCAACGCAGGATGCCGCTGATTAAGTGTATACATACCGACGGCTGGTATTTGAAAAAAACATTCCTTAGATTTGTACTGAAAAAGACATTTATAAAACGGAGGGTCAAGTATGAATAAGCTTTTCAGGCGCGATTTTACAATGGTGGTGGCAGGACAGATAATTTCTCTTTTCGGCAACGCTATACTGCGGTTCGCGCTGCCGCTTTATCTGCTCAGGGAAACGGACTCCTCGTCGCTTTTTGGCGTTGTTACGGCGTGTTCGTTTATTCCGATGGTTATTTTCTCGCTTTTCGGAGGAGTGATAGCTGACCGCAGAAACAAGAGGAATATAATGGTGGCGCTGGATTTTTTTACGGCGGCGTTAATTATGGGCTTCAGCTTTGCGCTGGGAAGGGTCTCGCTTGTGCCGCTGATGATAACCGTACTCATGATCTTATACGGAATATCGGGTCTGTACCAACCGGCGGTCAACGCAAGTATTCCGCTTATCACGGAGCGGAATATGCTTATGCAGGGCAATGCGGTCATAAACATGGTTGGTACTCTCGCGGGACTGCTAGGACCGGTCATCGGGGGCGTTTTGTTCGGTTCGTTCGGAATAATGACTATACTTTATGTAAGCGC
>ERZ777011.2474-NODE-2474-length-14661-cov-3.082432_pt1 | contig 14661 bp, 14 predicted proteins | sample MGYA00374964_ERZ777011 | MGnify/ENA primary metagenome ERZ777011 (study PRJEB29310, sample SAMD00008975) | mouse gut metagenome | study: EMG produced TPA metagenomics assembly of the Metagenome analysis of fecal microbiota from mouse which was promoted...
TTGTTCACTTATGGGACTTTCAGCAATACCGACAGATAATCCACGCTTTTTGGGTATGAACGGAATGCATGGTCACTATGCTTCATCAATCGCACAAGACGAAGCCGATTTGGTAATCTGTCTCGGAGCAAGATTTTCCGACAGGGCAACAGGCGACAAAAACAGATTCAATAAAAATTTCAGAATAATACATATTGATATTGATTCAGCTGAACTTGACAAAAATATTGCTTCTGACCTTACAATTCAGGGTGATATAAAAGATGCTCTCTTCAGACTTATTCCGATGCTCTCAGAAACAAAGCATCCTGAATGGAACAAACGTATTGAAGAACTCCGTCAGGAAGAAAACAAACGTCTTGAAAGTGCAGAAAATTCAGTATTTGAAAAAAATTGCAATAATTGCACCAATCCGTGCGGCAAGTCCGGACTTTCAAAAGAAAACTGCCTCACACCATATCAGATTATTGACATCATAAGCAAAACAGCATCTGAAGACGATATTATTGTTACAGATGTAGGGCAGCATCAGATGTGGACTGCCCAGCGTTATCCTTTCAGGAAACCCAGAACATTCCTTACAAGTGGCGGACTCGGTACAATGGGTTACGGAATGGGTGCAACTATAGGTGCATCGGTGGCAAGGGGAAAACGTTCTGTACTTTTCACAGGTGACGGAAGTTTCGGAATGAATCTCAATGAGCTTGCAACAGCAGTTTCATACAATACGCCTATTGTTATAGTAATCATGAATAACGGCGTACTCGGAATGGTACGTCAGTGGCAGACACTTTTCTTTGAAAAGCACTACTCCAATACCACACTCAACAGACAGACAGACTTTGTAAAACTCGCCGAGGCATTCGGAGCAAAGGGTAAAAGAGTATTTAACACTGAAGAACTTGAAAAAGCTGCATCAGAAGCATTTGCATACAACGACGTATACCTTATTGACTGTGCTGTTGACTGTAATGAATTTGTATTGCCGATGCTTCCGCCGGGCGGTTCTATTGAAGATATTATTACTGAAATAAAGTGAGGTGAGAGAATATGCATAATAATCAGTTTGTTATCGGTGCTATTGTATCAAATGTTTCGGGTGTTCTCTCAAGAGTTTCGGGAATGTTCACAAGACGGGGATTCAATATTGACTGTCTCACTGTCGGAGAAACTGAATCAAGCAATTTTTCACGTATTACAGTCGCTTTTCATGGTGATGATGATATAAAGGAACGTATCATAAAACAACTTGAAAAACTTCATGACGTAAAAGAAGTTGAAGTTCTTGAACCCAATAAAACTGTAATAAGAGAGCTCCTGCTGATAAAAGTAAGGAATACCCCTTCATCAAGACAGGATATAATGACGGCTGCCGAAGTTTTCCGTTCAAAAATAATCGACTATTCATCTACTGCACTCATATGCGAACTTACAGGAGAAATTTCAAAAATCGAAGCATTTATCGAACTGATGAAACCATATGGCATCTTAGAAATGTGCCGTACCGGCATGGTAGCTGTTGAACGTGGAGACAATTGTCTTAAAACAGAAAAATAGTTCAAATTATTTTTCTAAATCAATAATTATAATTGCCCAATAAGCAATTACATAAATATTATTTTTTAAAAGGAGATTTTCACAATGGAAAATACTGCAAAAGTTTTTTATGAACAGGACTGCGACCTTTCCCTTCTTTACGGAAAGACTATTGCTGTTATCGGCTATGGAAGTCAGGGTCATGCACACGCACTCAATGCCAAAGAATCACTCGGAGATAACGGCAGAGTTATCATCGGTCTCTATGAAGGTTCAAAGTCATGGGACAAAGCTGTAAAGCAGGGCTTTGAAGTTTATACTGCTGCTGAAGCTGCCAAACAGGCTGATATCATCATGATTCTTATTAATGATGAAAAACAGGCTGCTCTTTACAAAGATGACATTGAACCCAATCTTGAAGCCGGTAATATGCTTATGTTCGCTCACGGATTCAATATCCATTTCGGCTGTATTGTTCCTCCTGCTGATGTTGACGTTACCATGATTGCACCAAAGGGTCCGGGACATACTGTAAGAAGTGAATATCAGGCCGGTAAGGGTGTACCTTGTCTCGTTGCCGTACATCAGGATGCTACAGGCAAAGCTAAGGAAACAGCACTTGCTTACGGTCTTGCAATCGGCGGAGCAAGAGCAGGCGTTCTTGAAACTACTTTCAGAACAGAAACAGAAACAGACCTTTTTGGTGAACAGGCTGTACTTTGCGGCGGCGTATGTGCACTTATGCAGGCTGGTTTTGAAACTCTCGTTGAAGCTGGATATGACCCAAGAAATGCTTACTTTGAGTGTATCCACGAAATGAAACTCATTGTCGATTTAATCTATCAGAGTGGTTTTGCAGGTATGAGATATTCCATTTCAAATACTGCTGAATACGGTGACTATATCACAGGTCCAAAGATTATCACAGAAGATACAAAGAAAGCTATGAAGAAAGTTCTTTCTGATATTCAGGACGGCTCATTTGCAAAGGAATTCCTGCTTGATATGTCATGTGCAGGTAAGCAGGTACACTTCAAGGCTATGAGAAAACTTGCTGCTGAACACCCTGCTGAAAAGGTTGGCGAAGAAATCAGAAAGCTTTACAGCTGGAACAACGAAGAAGATAAGTTCATTAACAATTGACAATTGGCAATTGGCATTGCTGATTGCTGATTTACACTCCGAAAATTTTCGGCTGTGAATCGGACTAAAACAGGTAACGGTTCATGAAAGTTCCGTCACCTGTTTTTTTAAAATATATTGTTCATTCAGCAGTTATAAATCAGAATTTGCAGGAGATATTTAATAATGAGTAAAATAGTTATTTTAGTTGGAAGTATGCGAAAAGGTGGAAACACTGAATTACTGGCTTCTGCATTTGCTGATGGGGCAAAACATAATCATAACGTTGAAATAATTTCTGTAGCGGATTACAAAGTAAATTATTGTATTGGATGTAATTCTTGCTTCACAAGCAAAAATAATAAGTGTTTTCAAAATGATGACATGAATAAGATATATGATAAGCTAAAAGATACGGATATATTAGTAATTGCTTCTCCCGTATATTTTTATGGAATAAGTGCCGAGTTAAAAACAATAATTGATAGACTACACACACCTATGAGAAATAAATTCAAGATAAAAAAACTTGCATTGATTTTAGTAGGAGCTGCAACTTTGACGGAATTATTTGATTCAATAAAAATACAATATCAGCTTATTCTAAATTTCTTTAATTTGGAAGATGTAGGTATGGTACTTGTTAGAGGTGCCAAAAACAAAGGAGATGTTTCTGATAAATCTTTAGCAGAAGCATATAAGTTAGGATTTTCAATAAAATAATAAATTCTGATTTAAAATTTTTAAAATGAGGTGAAATAAAATGAGTGAAAACTTTTTCTGTTCAGGAGTTGAAAAAGCATCACAGCGTTCGCTTTTCAACGCTCTCGGACATACAAAAGAAGAAATGAAGCGTCCGCTTGTGGGTATTGTATCGTCGTATAACGAAATCGTACCCGGACATATGAATATAGATAAAATCGTTGAAGCTGTAAAATTGGGCGTTGCAATGGGAGGAGGTACACCGGTTGTATTTCCTGCAATCGCTGTATGTGACGGTATAGCAATGGGACATCAGGGCATGAAATATTCACTTGTAACACGTGATTTGATTGCGGATTCTACAGAATGTATGGCTCTTGCACATCATTTCGATGCACTTGTTATGGTTCCGAACTGTGATAAAAACGTTCCGGGACTTCTTATGGCGGCAGCAAGAATAAATGTTCCTACTGTTTTTGTAAGCGGAGGTCCAATGCTTGCAGGTCATGTAAAGGGCAAAAAAACAAGTCTTTCTTCCATGTTTGAAGCCGTAGGAGCTTATACAGCCGGCAAAATGTCAATTGAAGACGTTGAGGAATACGAAAACAAAGCCTGTCCTACCTGCGGTTCATGTTCCGGAATGTATACAGCTAATTCAATGAACTGTCTTACAGAAGTACTTGGTATGGGATTAAAGGGCAATGGAACAATTCCGGCTGTTTACTCTGACAGAATCAAGCTTGCAAAAATGGCAGGTATGCAGGTCATGGAGCTTTACAGACAGAATATCCGTCCGCTTGACATTATGACGGAAAAGGCATTCATGAACGCTCTTACTGCTGATATGGCTCTGGGCTGTTCAACAAACAGCATGCTGCATCTTCCTGCAATTGCAAACGAATGCGGAGTCAATATAAATCTTGACATTGCAAACGAAATAAGTGCAAAAACTCCTAATCTCTGTCATCTTGCCCCTGCCGGCCATACCTATATGGAAGACCTGAACGAAGCAGGCGGAGTTTATGCTGTACTTAATGAACTTTCCAAAAAGGATTTAATCAATCTCGACTGCATGACTGTAACAGGAAAAACAGTCGGTGAAAATATTTCAGGCTGTATTAACAAAGACCCTGAAACAATCCGCCCGATTGATAATCCGTACAGCGAAACAGGCGGTATTGCTATACTCCGTGGAAATCTTGCACCTGACAGATGCGTTGTAAAGAGAAGTGCGGTAGCACCTGAAATGCTTGTACACAAAGGACCTGCACGGGTATTCGACAGTGAAGAAGAAGCTATAAAGGTAATTTATGAAGGCGGTATAAAAGCCGGTGATGTTGTGGTTATCCGCTATGAAGGACCGGCAGGCGGACCAGGTATGCGTGAAATGCTTTCGCCTACTTCCGCAATTCAAGGAGCGGGACTTGGCTCAACTGTTGCACTTATCACTGACGGACGTTTCAGCGGTGCGACAAGAGGTGCGGCAATCGGTCATGTTTCACCTGAAGCTGTCAACGGCGGTACAATTGCATATATAAAGGACGGAGATATTATTTCCATTGACATTCCTAACTACAGCATTAATCTTGAAATCTCAGACGAGGAACTCGAAGAGCGTAAAAAGACAATGCCAATCAGGAAAAAAGAAAATATTACAGGTTATCTCAAACGCTATGCCAAAATGGTTTCATCTGCTGACAAAGGGGCTATCATTAACAAGAAGTAAAAATAAAGGAAATGTAATATGAACATAGAAAATCAGTTCAATTTAATCGCAAGAGAATATGATGGTAATCGAAGAAAGTTTATCTCCTGTTTTGATGATTTTTACAAAAATACAACAAATTTTATTATTTCAAATATAACTAAGCCGAAAAGAATTATTGATTTAGGTGCAGGAACAGGATTATTAACTCATTTCTGGTATCAACAATGTCCGGATTCAAAATATATACTTGTAGACATTGCTGATGAAATGTTAAATATAGCTCGAAAAAGATTTCGTGGCATTGAAAATGTTTCCTATCAAGTTGCTGATTACATTAATGAACTTCCAAATGATTCTTTTGATACTGTTATTTCTGCATTATCTATTCATCATTTAGAAAATAATGATAAAGAAAAGCTTTTTTCAAGAATATATCATGCTTTGCCAAACAACGGTTTATTTGTCAATTATGACCAGTTCTGTGCAGGACAACCTGAAATTAATAAATGGTATGATAATTACTGGGAAAAACAATTATCTAATAGCGAATTAGCAGACAAAGATATAGAATTATGGAGAGAGCGAAGAAAATTGGATAGAGAATGTTCTGTTGAACAAGAAATTGATATGATGAAAAAATACAAATTCAAACTTGTCAAATGTATTTATTCCTATCAAAAATTTTCTGTAATAATAGCAATCAAATAAAGGATTTAAAATTATGGACAGTACAAAAGAATATACTAAAAATCTGAATATCAGCGATGTTCCATGGAACAGAATGGTTACGGCTTACGGAACTGCTGAAAACTATCCTGAATATCTCTGCATTCTTGACAATATGCAGAATATTGACGAAATAAATGAAGCTCTTAATGACATATCAGATTTTGAGCATCAGAGTACATTGTTTTCTCCTGCTCCGTTTGCACTTGTTTTTCTTTTAAGAATCTATGAAAAGGCAAGACATATAAATACTCCTGAAGCTGAATGGCTTGTCAATGAACTCAATAAAAGTTTTGACTATTATCTTGAAATATGCGAAGATGCTGAGAAAATGGAACACGTTGAACCATTTCCGGAATTTTTGGATATTCTTGATAAACAATATCTGCTCCCCAAAGACTATACGGAAGATGATTTGGACGAATACTATGAAAATTTCATACCTGATAACTTTTTCTACAGCTTATATTATTATTCAGGTATTATCCTAAAAGACTATGATAAGAAAATTCAATAATAATGATATTGAATCAGTCATGAATATATGGCTTGAATCAAATACAGACGCACATGATTTTATAAATCCTGAATACTGGAAAAATAATTACAGTTCTGTAAGGTCTGCAATAATGCAGGCAGAAGTTTATATCTCTGAAACTGACAGTATAATAAACGGCTTTATCGGACTTACAGATAATTATATTGCGGGAATATTTGTAAGCAAGCCATACAGGTCAAAAGGTATCGGAACTTCACTGCTGAATTTCGTCAAGGAACACAGAAACACGCTGATTTTATCTGTCTATGAAAAAAATCAGAAAGCTGTAAAATTCTATAAAAAATCGGGATTCATAATTGAATCAAAACAAATTGACAGCGATACAATGCAAACTGAATATATAATGCACTGGAAACGCTGAATCATAAAAAATAAATTCTGTAAAAATTCAGAAATTTACTATAAAAAATCCGAAAGGAATGATATAAATGGGTATGACAATGACACAGAAAATTCTTGCAGCTCATGCAGGACTTGAAAATGTTCAGGCAGGACAGTTGATTCTTGCTAAGCTTGATTTGGTACTCGGAAACGATATTACATCTCCTGTTGCTATCAAAGAATTTTCCAAACTCAACAAAAATGGTGTTTTTGATAAGGACAAGGTAACAATGGTTATGGACCATTTCGCTCCGAATAAAGACATCAAAGCTGCCGAACAATGTAAAATGTGCCGTGATTTCTGCGGAGCTAATGAAGTAACACACTTTTATGATGTAGGTGAAATGGGTATTGAACACGCTTTACTTCCTGAAAAAGGACTCGTTTCAGCAGGATATACAGTAATTGGTGCCGATTCCCATACCTGTACATATGGTGCATTGGGTGCATTTTCAACCGGTGTAGGCTCAACTGACATGGCTTGTGGTATGGCTATCGGCAAAGCATGGTTCAAAGTACCATCAGCTATAAAATTCAATCTTACGGGAAAACTCCGCAAATATGTTTCAGGCAAGGACGTTATTCTTCATATTATAGGAAAAATAGGTGTTGACGGTGCATTGTACCGTTCCATGGAATTTACAGGAGAGGGGCTTGACTCACTTTCTATGGCTGACCGTCTCTGTATTGCAAACATGGCTATTGAAGCAGGTGCAAAGAACGGTATTTTTGAAGTCGACCAGATTACTCTTGATTATATCAAATCCCATGGCGGAGCAGAACCTCAGATATTCAAAGCTGATGAAGATGCTGTTTATGATGAAGTAATTGACATAAATCTTTCTGAAATTGAACCGACTGTATCATTTCCGCATCTTCCGGAAAATGCCAAGACTTTTGATGAAATCGGCGATATAAAGATTGACCAGGTTGTTATAGGTTCATGTACAAACGGCAGACTTGAGGATTTGATTGAAGCTGCTGAAATCATGAAAGACAGAAAGTGTGCAAAAGGAGTACGTGTAATCGTAATTCCTGCAACTCAGCAGATTTATCTTGATGCAATGGAAATGGGACTTCTTAAAATATTCATTGAATCAGGTGCAGTCGTATCAACACCGACCTGCGGACCATGCTTAGGAGGATATATGGGCATACTCGCAGCAGGAGAACGTGCTGTAGCAACAACCAACAGAAACTTTGTCGGACGTATGGGTCATGTTGAATCAGAAATTTATCTTGCAAGTCCTGCAACAGCTGCAGCAAGTGCAGTCACCGGAAAGATTACAAGTCCATGGGAGGTAAAATAAAATGAAATACACAGGAAATGTTATAAAATATGGTGATAACGTTGATACAGATGTAATTATCCCAGCACGCTACCTCAATACAAGCGACCACAAGGAACTTGCCTCTCATTGCATGGAGGATTTGGACAAGACTTTTGTAACCCGTGTTCAGACAGGCGACATTATTACAGCAGGTCAGAATTTCGGATGCGGTTCTTCACGTGAACACGCTCCTATTGCAATCAAGTCAAGCGGAGTATCACTTGTAATCGCAAAGAGTTTTGCAAGAATTTTTTACAGAAATTCTATCAATATCGGACTTGCTATCGTGGAATGTCCTGAAGCTGTTGATGGTATCAGCGAGGGCGATAAGATTGAAGCCGATTTGGATAACGGCATAATTAAAAATCTCACAACTGGACAGGAATTCAAAACAGAGTCTTTCCCTGAATTTGTTCAGAAGATTATAGAAAACGGCGGACTTATTCAGTCAATTGCCGACGGAGTAATAAAATAATTATAATTTTATCCGGAGTATGGAGTTCTTTTGACTCCTGCTCCATATCTTAATTGAAGTTTTTTATGGATAAAATAATTAAAAGCCTTAAATTAACCCCTCAAGCTGAAGAAATATATGCCGAAAAAGGCATTGAACATTTCAATTTTCTTTATGATGATATGATTAACCAAATATGTCATGAATTAATTGAAATCTGTCATTTATCTGATGAAAGCTTCAAACTTTCCGAATTCAAAAATGTCAGGGGCATTCTCGAATACTACTGATTTACTGCACTTGTTGTAATTGAAGATAATGGAGTATATTATTTAATTGAAGGCGAGGGTGACTGGGGTGAACCTGTCGGATTTGTTATAAAAAATGATAATCTTGTTTACATCGGCGTTGATTATGAGGAATATTTATAAATAAGGAGATAATTAAAAAATGAAATTCAACATAGCACTTCTTAAAGGTGACGGAATAGGTCCGGAAATTGTTAACAGTACTGTTGCCGTACTTGAAAAAACGGCTGAAAAATTCGGTCATAAATTTAATTTTACATCATATTTAATCGGAGGTTGTGCAATAGATGCAACAGGTAAACCGCTGCCACAGGAAACTGTTGATGGTTGTCTTGCAAGCGACAGTGTACTTTTGGGAGCAGTAGGCGGTCCGAAATGGGACGACCAGCCCGGAAACAACCGTCCGGAAAAAGCACTGCTCGGAATCCGTGAAGCCCTCGGACTTTATACAAATCTGCGTCCTGCAAAGCTTTATCCTGCACTCAGAAACGCTTCACCGCTTAAAGATGAAATAGTAGGTGATGGTTTTGACCTGATGATTGTCCGTGAACTTACAGGAGGCATTTATTTCGGTGACCGTGGCTATCGTCAGGGAAAATATGGTGAAGAGGCTTATGATACAGAAGCTTACAGCATTACAGAAATTGAACGTATCGGACGTGTTGCATTTGATTCGGCCATGAAGCGTAATAAAAGACTGTGCAGTATTGACAAGGCAAACGTTCTTGAAAGTTCACGCCTCTGGAGAAAGACTATGCACAAACTTTCAGAAGAATATCCTGAAGTTGAGTACAGTGATATGTTTGTAGATAACGCAGCTATGCAGCTGGTAAGAAATCCACGCCAGTTTGATGTTATTGTAACTTCAAATATGTTCGGCGATATTCTTTCAGATGAAGCTTCACAGATTACAGGTTCAATAGGCATGCTTGCATCTGCATCAATGGGTGAAGGAACACGTGGAATGTATGAACCCATTCACGGTTCAGCTCCTGACATTGCAGGTCAGAACAAGGCCAATCCTATCGCTACAATTCTTTCAGGTGCAATGATGCTGAGATTTTCATTCGGTCTTGCTGATGAAGCCGACGCTATAGAAAAAGCAGTGGACAAAGTACTCAATGCAGGTTACAGAACAGCTGATTTAATGGGCGATTCAGAAGGTACACCACTTACCTGCACAGAAATGACTGAAAAGGTTCTCGAGGCTTTATGAGTGAAAAACTTGAAAATCTTACCCTAAAAAGAAATTTAATAGCTGTTTTCCGTGGACTCGGCAAGGATTCGGTAATAAGTGATTTAATGCACCTTTTCGATGCAGATACTGAAAACATTGAGGACTTTCTTAAATATTACACTGATTTTATCAGCTCACTCTATAGAAATAACATTACAGATATAAGTGAGTATATTTTAAAAACAGTACTTGAAGACGATAATTTCTATATAAAAGGAAAATCACAGGGAAAAACTTTCGACAGTTATATTGTTGAAACGGTTGAAAACGAACTGAAAATATTTCAGGAGTTTTCTCGCCTCACTCCCGAAGACTTTATTTCTGAAATTAAATATAAAGGATTTCTGCCAAAATGGAGAACTTCTGAAATCGACTTTGTAGCAGAATACAGCAAACGTATTGAAAATATCAGTAAATACGGCTATGGAAAATATTCACAGAATAAAATGTTTATTTTAAGGGACGGTAATACTGTTCCCGTAAAATATCCCGATAAACAGAAACTTTCAGAGCTTTACGGCTACGAACGTGAGAGAAAGGCAGTCATCGAAAACACACTCGCACTAATCAACGGAAAAAAATCTCACAATGTGCTTTTATACGGTGATGCAGGAACCGGAAAATCATCTACGGTGAAAGCTGTTGTAAATGAATTTTCAGAAATGGGACTCCGCCTCGTTGAAATTACAAAAGAACAGCTGAAAGATATACCCGTGCTTATTGACGAACTCAGTGCAAATCCACTGAAATTCATCATATTCATTGATGATTTGAGCTTTACTTCCGGAGAAGACTGTTTCGGTGCATTGAAAGCCGTACTTGAAGGTTCGGTATCATCAGGAGCAAATAATATTGCAATATATGCAACAAGCAACCGCCGTCATCTTATCAAGGAAAGTTTTTCCGACCGTGAGGGCGATGACATACATAAAAATGATACAATGCAGGAAATGCTGTCGCTTTCAGCCCGTTTCGGATTAAGAGTAAATTTCAGCCGTCCGGACAAAAAAAGTTTTACTTCTATTGCAATTGAACTTGCAAAGTCTCATGGCATAAATCTTTCCGATGAAGAAATTATCCTCAAAGCCGAGCAGTTTGCTTTATCATCAGGCAACGGACGCTCACCGAGAACAGCAAAACAATTCATAAACCAATTAATTATGGAGATGTAAAAATGCTTACACTTGATAAAATTTATCATGCAAAATATATCTTAAAACAGGTTATCAGAGAAACAGATGTTATACAGGCACCAAAAATTAATCCTGAATCAAATATCTGGCTTAAAACTGAAAATCTGCAAATCACCGGGTCTTTTAAGGTACGAGGAGCTTACTATAAGATGTCATGTCTTTCAGATGAAGAAAAATCAAAAGGTGTCATTGCCTGCTCTGCTGGAAACCATGCACAGGGAGTTGCTCTTGCTGCCGCAAAAAATGGTATAAAGTCAATTATCTGTCTTCCGGACGGTGCTCCTATATCAAAAGTTGAGGCTACTAAAAGTTATGGGGCAGAAGTGTGCCTTGTAAAAGGAGTTTATGACGATGCATACAGTGAGGCACTCAGACAGCGTGACGAACATGGATATACTTTCATTCACCCATTTGATGATGAAAATGTTATCGCAGGTCAAGGAACAATCGGACTTGAACTTACAGAGCAAATTCCCGACATGGATGCTGTTATAGTCCCTGTTGGCGGCGGCGGACTTATTTCAGGAGTTGCCTTTGCAATAAAAAGCCTCAATCCGAATATCAAGGTATACGGAGTGCAGGCGGCAGGTGCACCGAGTATGTACAACGCAGTAAAAGACGGCAGAATAGAATGCCTTAAAAGTGTGTCAACCATAGCAGACGGAATAGCAGTAAAAGAACCCGGAGAAAATACTTTCAAATTTGTCTCAGATTACGTTGACGAAATTGTCACAGTAAGTGATGATGAAATAGCAGCCGCTATACTTGCACTCATGGAACAGCAAAAACTTGTTACAGAAGGTGCAGGAGCTGTATCGGTTGCAGCGGCAATGTTCAATAAAGTACCAATTAAGAATAAAAAAGTAGTCTGTCTGCTTTCAGGTGGAAATATAGATGTAACCATTCTTTCAAGGGTAATCAAACGAGGACTTCTCATGACAGGACGCAACAGCACTCTTAATATCGAACTTATTGACAAACCTGGTCAGCTTATGGATGTTTCTCGTATTATTGCAGAACTTGGCGGAAATGTTATATCAATCCATCATGAAAGAGCAAACGAAGGTTCAGATGTAAACGGCTGTTATCTCAGAATAATTCTTGAAACAAGGAACTATAATCATATTGAGGAAATAAAAACCGCTCTCAGAAATAACGGCTTCAAAATTGTCAATGATTAAAGGAGTAAGTTAAAATGATTAAAATTTATACAGAAAAAGCCCCTGCCGCTGTTGGTCCATATTCACAGGCTGTTGTATCAAACGGCATGGTCTTTACAAGCGGACAGATTGCTATAAACCCTCTTACCAATACTATTGAAGCCCAAACCATTGAGGAACAGACAGAACAGGTTATGAAAAATTTAAGAGCTGTTCTTGATACAGCCGGTTCATCCTTTGACAAAGCAATAAAAACTACCTGTTTTCTCGCAGATATGAATGATTTTGCAGCGTTCAATAAAATCTATGGAAAATATTTTACAAATCTTCCGGCAAGAAGCTGTGTAGCTGTCAAAACACTGCCGAAGAATGTACTTGTTGAAGTTGAGGTAATTGCAGAAAGCAGACTTTAAAGGAGTAAATTATTATGACAGTATGTGAATTGCAGGAAAAAATCCTGAAACTGAAAAAAGAAACAAACACAGCAATACTTGCACACAGCTATCAGGCAAGGGAGATTGTTGAAATTGCCGATTATACAGGAGACAGCTATAAATTAAGCGTTGATGCAACCAAAATAGACGCAGAAAATATCCTGTTCTGCGGAGTACACTTCATGGCTGAAACAGCTAAAATGCTGTCTCCTGAAAAACGTGTGTTTCTGGCAAACAAAGATGCAGGCTGTCCCATGGCTGAACAGATGGACAAGGAACTTATATCACAGATAAAGCAAACAGACCCTGAAAGAACAATCGTTGCATATATCAATACAACTGCCGATTTAAAAACCGTCTGTGATGTATGCGTTACTTCATCAAGTGCATTGAGAATTGTTAAAGCACTTAATTCAGATAAAATCCTATTTATTCCGGACTGCAATTTAGGAGGCTGGGTACAGAAACAGCTTCCTGAAAAAGATATAAAACTTTTACAGGGAGGCTGTCCTGCTCATGCAGCAGTAACAGTAAGGGAAGTAGAAAAAACAAAGAAAGAACACCCGAATGCACTGTTTCTTGCCCACCCTGAATGTAAACCCGATGTAACCGAAATCGCCGATTATGTAGGTTCAACAAGCGGTATTATGGACTTTGCCAAAAACTCCGATTCTAAAGAATTTATAATCGGAACCGAAAATTCTATTGCTGAACATCTGCAATATGACTGTCCGGACAAAAAATTTTATCCGCTTACTAAAAATCTTATATGCAGAAATATGAAACTTACTACTCTTCCTGATGTCTATAATTCACTTCTTGGAATGAATAACGGAGAAGCTTTTGAAATTATCATGAGTGACGAACTCATATCATCTGCAAGAAAATGCATTGATGAAATGATACGTCTCGGCGGCTGATATGATAGAATTAGTTAAAAAGTTATACGAAACAGAAGACCTGACGGATGATGAACTGAAACAGCTTATCGAAACTGATAACGCTGAAAATCTTGCTGTATATGCAGACAGAGTAAGACAAAAGCACTACGGAAAAAAAGTATTCTTAAGAGGTCTCATAGAAATATCTTCATACTGCAAAAACGACTGTCTTTACTGTGGTATCCGGCGGAGCAATAAATCTGCTAAAAGATACCGCCTCAGATATGACCAGATTCTTGAATGTGCAGAAATCGGATATAATCTCGGACTGCGTACATTTGTCATACAGGGTGGAGAGGACGGATATTTTTTTGATTACTATATGTGCAAAATCATTCATGCACTAAAAAAAAATTATCCTGACTGTGCAGTAACCCTGTCACTCGGCGAACGTTCATTTGAAAGTTATAAATGTATGAAAGAAGTAGGTGCAGACAGATACTTGCTACGTCATGAATCAGCCGATGAAGATTTATACAATCGTTTGCACCCTTCTGAAATGAATCTTGAAAACCGTAAAAAATGCCTGTATAACCTGAAAGAACTGGGTTATCAGGTTGGAGCAGGCTTTATGGTAGGAGCACCTTTTCAGACTACAGAAAACCTTATCTCTGATATTCGCTTTTTACAGGAATTGCAGCCACAGATGATTGGAATAGGTCCTTTTATACCTCATAAAAATACTCCGTTTAAAAATGAAAAAAGCGGCACTCTGAATCTTACTTTACGTATGCTCGGAATTTTAAGACTGATGTTTCCGAAAGTTCTCCTCCCTGCAACAACCGCACTTGGTACAATCTCTTCCAATGGCAGAATACTCGGACTCCAGACAGGCTGTAATGTAATAATGCCGAACATTTCACCCAAGG
>ERZ777011.2475-NODE-2475-length-14651-cov-15.203001_pt1 | contig 14651 bp, 15 predicted proteins | sample MGYA00374964_ERZ777011 | MGnify/ENA primary metagenome ERZ777011 (study PRJEB29310, sample SAMD00008975) | mouse gut metagenome | study: EMG produced TPA metagenomics assembly of the Metagenome analysis of fecal microbiota from mouse which was promoted...
AATCAAAGTGCAGATGGAACTCCACCTGCACTTTTTATAGAAAAAAATGACTTTTAAGACTGTTTTCATATATCAACTTTTATTTCTTATTAGGACCTGATCTATATAGACTTGCTTACTTGTGCTTAGTTGTAATCAGTAATTCTCATACGCACTTTCAGCGTTCTGCTTGCACCAGATGTCCTGGTGTACTTAAAATAGTACACCCTTCCCGGAGTAATCGAAATCTCCGAAGATGTGGTTGTGCCCCCATTAGCATACACGCTAATACCTGTAAGTGCATCAATATGATTATAGTCGTGTAGCTGAACAGAAACCCAATTATCCACAGCATTTCCATTCTGATCTGTCACCGTCACAGAGAATTTCAGCTTATTACCAGAGTATGTCCGATCTCCGCCTCTGTGGGTATAACCCATAGTAAAGGTTTGGTCGAGAGACAAAGGCATAATGCCGTAGTCACCGTCCGCAACAGATTCAGGCATAAGTTCGAACTCGTACACCGCTATTTCGTTACCGTTAGCGTCGCACTCTGTTTCCACCAGTTCTACTGCCTCATAAGCAGACATCATCTCGCCTGCTTCCGCTGCCATAGCATTCGCAGTCAAGGAGCAAAGCATCAGAGCTGCCATGAACATAGTTGTAATTTTCTTAAAAACCTTCATAATGTTAACCTCCAAAGTCACGTGTTTTTTCTAACAGTCTTAACAATCATTTTTCTACACTATTGAATTTCTTAGCTATAATAGAACTAGCTAAGAAAAACAATCAACATTGTCCTAAAAATGCAATGTTATTTTGAATTTTAGCACACAAAAAACAGAAGATGTAAAAAAGTTGAAAAAAGTTGAAAAAAGTTGAAATTTTCTTTTTCAAATTTTTTATTTTTCTTGAACCTTCTCTTAAATTTACATCAGTCTAATAAATAGAATAATAAAACGGAGATATTTTAAATTATGGTAAAAATTTTAATTGTTGAAAAAGATGTAAAATTTAGACAGAAAATAATCAATGAATTAAGTAGAACAAATGAAAATATTAAATTTTGTGGAATAGCAACTAATTTATCAGAATTCTATGATTCTATTAAAGAATATTCTTTTGACATTCTTTTAATTAACTTAGAAATACTAAAAAATATAGAGCTAGTTTACCTAGAAAAATTTAATAAATCCATTATCGCACTTTGTTCAAAGAATTCTACTATAAACGATGTACTAGATATTCCAATGGTTTATGATTTTGTTACAAAATCAAATAACATTGATATTCTTAATAAAAAAATAAATGAATTACTAAAATATAAAGATAGTAATGAAATTAAAAATTTAATCTCTAAAGAGCTAAACTACTTAGGATATAATCCATCACACAAGGGATATCAATATTTATTAGAAACTATATATATTTTAAATAATTTAGATAATTATTTTGACGATAATCTATCAAAAGATATTTATCCAATGGTTGCAAAAAAATTCAAAACAACTCCTCTTAATGTAAAATATAATATTCGAAATGCAACAGAAGCAATGTGCTATTGCTGCAAACAATCAAAATTACAACAATATTTAGGAATTGACTTTGAAGAAATCCCCAAAGTAAAGACCATCATTCTGGTAATAGGAAATAATATTCATAAAAAAATTCACAAATAGTTCTATTACACTTAATTCCATAAAAATCTACTTTTCAGCTATTTATGATTTTATTTATTATAATTAGCATAAGGAGGGGTTTATATGGAAAATGAATTTTTTAAAATTTTCAATAAAATAACTAGCAGCATAAGTATTATATTTACAACATTAACTTCTATTCTAGGAATTGAATGGACGCTTTTTGCAGGATATTTAGTACTTAATGTTTTTGATTATTTAACAGGAACAATAAAATCAAAAGTTAATAAAACAGAAAATTCTAATAAAGGTAGTTTAGGAATATTAAAAAAAGTTTGCTATTGGATTCTTATACTAATATCTTTCCTAATCTCTTATTTATTATTGCAACTAGGGTATAAAATTAATATTCAACTTGATTTTATTATGTTTTTTGGATGGTTTACTCTTACTTGTTTAATAATTAACGAAACAAGAAGTATTTTAGAAAACCTTATAGAAATAGGCATAGATGTTCCTCTTTTTCTAAAAAAAGGATTGGAAGTTTATCAAAATAAAATAGAAAGTAAAGTAGATACTATAATGAAAAAATAATCACATATTCCACTCTTTTCTACTTATTTCTACTAAATTCTATTTTTTGATATACTTAACTCATTTTCTAATATAATGTTTATGAATTAGAAAGGAGGCGTTTTACAAAAGAAAAAGATGTATTATTTTATAATAAACGTTACTTACTAATATGTAATTTTAGCAATATTATAATCAATAATTTCAACGTCAAGGGAGGTTTTTTTATATGAAAGAAGAAGATACAAAACAATTTATTATAAAAGAATTATCAAAGTTTAAATTTCAACAATATACCAAAGGATTTAAGTATTTAGTAGAAGCAATATATCTATCCATTATTGATGAAAACGCATTGGATAATTTATCTAAAAATGTGTTTCCTATTATTGCAAAAAAGTATAATGAAAAATCTTTTTTTAATGTCAAATGGTGCATAGATAAAGTTATAGAACGAATGTACAATTTTACAGACATAAACATTATATCTAACTATTTTAATTTAGACTACAATATGAAGCCTAGCCTTAAATTTATAGTATATACTGTTGTTTGTAAGTATAAACATTCATTAAAAGTATAAAAAATTAATCACATTATGATTCATAATGTGATTTTTATATATTATATAATAAAAAAACTACTTTACATGAAAGTAGGTTTTATTATCTCTTTTAATGCTAAAGTTTATTTAGGTAAGAATTGAAGTTTAAATGCCTCTAATCTTAAGTTTTGACCTGTTGTTCCTATTGTTATGTGTGTTCCTACTTGCTCTGCCATCCATCCTGTGTATTGAACATGTGCTTGTCCTTTAAAGTCATTATAACTTGAAATTATCTCTATTGCTTCTATTTTTCTACTCTCACCTATTGTTCCTGCTATGCAATCTTTTGGTACCCATTCTCCCCAGCCTATTCCTTCCATATGTACTCTATATTGAATATCTATATCTGAAGAAATTTTTATTGCTTCTATTCTTAAGTCTTGTCCTGTTGTTCCTGCTATTCCTCCATTTGATACTGGATTTTGCCATCCTATATTTTGTACATGGGCTTGGTATGAGATGTTTGGTACATTTGTATTAATTTGATAATTAGCAGAATTATATTGACCTACAGCATTTGGAATTCCCATATATGCAGCAATATTTTCAACTTGTCCATATACATCACTTGAAGTTCTCATTTCAATATGTAAATGTGTACCATCTCCGCCGCTAGAAGAACTAACATTTCCTGTATTTCCCATAACACCTATCTTAGTTGTTCTTGTAACAGTTTGTCCTACTGAAACATTAAATGATTTTAAATGAGCAAATAGAAATATCTTTCCTGTACTGCTATCCTTTATTTTTATTGCATTTCCATAATCTCCATAATATTTTGCCATAGTTACAGTACCATTACATACACTATATACATCTGGACTTGTATGACCATATAGATCTATTCCTGTATGAAATCCAGCTGCCCAACTACCTGCCTTTCTATAAACACATGTGACACTAAATACTCCATTAAAAGGTAAATTTGTCATAATTTTTTCCTCCTTTATTATTTTTTTCACTGACCAGTTCATTTATATTATAATAATAAAATTGCAATAATCTTAGAAAATAGACTTTTATGGAAAAAAATAGAAAACTCATTAAAGAGTTTTCTATTTTAATGACTTATTTATCTTTTTCAATTTTAATTAAATTAAATAATCCTTCTTCATTTTTTTGAATAGTAATCTCAAATGAACCAAATTTCTCTTTTTGTTTTAAAACCTCTTGACTAAGAGTTATACTTGGTAAATACTTATCATCTGATTTTTCTATTTTATTAGTCTCTATTGTAAATACTTTTTTCCATTTAAAATTATTACTAATGCTTCCATCATAAGTACTTATTATAGTTTCCTTTCCTTCTTCATCGTTAATCATATCATAACTACGATTAAATTCTATAGTTTTTACTATATATTGTTCATTTTTCTTCATTATTTGATCAATTGTATAATATGTAGTATTATCCATACCATATATTGGTAAAGCATATTTTCCTTCGTCTTCATACGCTTTACTTAATACTAAATCATCAATATTTTTAATATCATTTTCAACATCTATATTTAATTTTTCACCAAATAAGTCTCGTAATTGTTTTTCAACTTGTTCTTTTGTTACATAATATGGATCATCAACAGATTTTACATGCGAATAAATCCAATCTTTATCTGCATCATTTATATTATTACACTCTGGCAAACGCTCATTTAATGTATTATTACAAATTCTATTTATATATTTTTCAATAGCTATTCGTTCATCTTCATCAATATTTTCATTATTATTATTTGCATTACTACTAGATAAATTATCTGCTACATCTTTATCATCCGTGTTTCCTAAAGTATTACTTTGTTGAATTGTATTATCCTCATTATCAACATCTACAATAGTTTTATTTTCTTCTAAAGCTGAAGTTTTAATAAAAGCTATTACTAGTATAAGTGCTATTGCTATTAAAGCAACAAGTGTACTAACTATTACACCTTTCTGTTTTCTTTTTATCATACTAATTCTCCTTTCCATATTTTTACTTGTATCTGACATACATAATAAATTTGCTGTATAATTTTCTTTAACTCTTCTTTTTAAAAGATTTATAAGTACCATTCCATATTCTTTTTTCTCGCTCTTATTTAATTCTTTAGTTGCAAGTTCATCTGCTCCAATTTCTATATCTTGTCTTATTTTGTTAAATAAAAACCATACAATAGGATTAAACCAATGTATTGACATTACTACTAGTAAAATATAATTAAATAATATGTCATTTCTTTTATAATGTGATAATTCATGTAAAAATATATATCTTATTGTTTCGTCATCTTCATACAATGTTTTTTCTGTTATTAAAATTTTAGGATTTAATATTCCAAAAATACTTGGAACTTTCTTATAATCTTGTAAAATTATTTTTACTTTTCTCTTTATATGTAAATGATTTTTACATTCTTGTAGTATTTCTTCTATTCTACTATCTATATACACTTTTTTAGGAATATTATTTTTAATTTTTCTAACTCCATTTAAGAAAACAAATACAAATATAATTACCCCACTTAACCATATATAAGGAATTACTATATTTATTAAAGTTTCTTTTAATGGTATTGATGGTTCATTTTTAGCATCTTCTTTATTAGCAATAAATTGCTCATTTCCTTGTTTTTCAATTATATCGCTGGATTCATTTTGTATTTCTTGAATTTCACTATTCATATTAGTTGTTTCTAAAGTAGGAATATGTTTTATATCTTCAACTGTATCAATTATTTTACTTTGTATAACTGGATATTCTGTTTTTATTTCAAATCTTATTGGTACTAGAAAGGTTATTAAAACTATAAACCAAATTATACATTTCAATTTTCCTGATACTTTATTATCAAATATATTTCTTATAAAATAAACTATTATTCCTGCAATACTACCAATAGTAGTCATATATAGTACTTGATAAAATAAGTATGGAATAAAAGTTATAAGTACATCTTTCATCATAACTAATCCTCACTTTCTAACATATTAACTAATTTTTGTAGTTCTTCTTTAGAAATAGTTTTATCTTCAACAAAATTTAATAATAATTTTTCTGCACTTCCTTGATATAATTTTCCTAAAAAGGATTTATTCGCAACTTTTAAATACTTTTTCTCTGTTATAGTAGCTTTATATACAAAGCCAAAACCAGTACCTTTTTTTGAAACTACTGAACCCTTATCCACTAATCTATATAAAAGCGTTTTTACTGTATTCTTATTTCTTTTTTTAACCTTATCTAATTCTTCTAAAATATCTCCTAATGTACTTTCACCTTTTTTCCAAAGTACTTGCATTATTTCTAGCTCACTATCTGTTATATCATATTTACTTTGCATCTTATTCCTCCTTGTATACAGTTTTAACTGCAAATTATATTTGTAACTCATCTTTTTAATATTTTATTATGTAGAAAAATTATTTATTTCATTTTGAAACATTTCTAAAAATAGCTTATGAGTATACCTACGAAAATTGTTAGAATAGTAGTTATTATATAAATAATTAAATTTATTTTACATTCCTTCTCTGCTACCCAATTTACTGGCAATAAGAAACTCACAAACAATACTAGCGATTCAATTATTAGTGCTAAAAAATACCAAGCTTCATTATTAAAGACAAGTAAATTAAGACCTATTAATAAAATAAACATCATATACGTATAATAACCTAAAATTAAATTATATAATTGAGAACATATAAATAGAACTATTTTTCTTAAATACATATTACTATTAAACTTACTTTGTGATAAACAAACAAATATTACAATGTCTATTGTCCAAATTAAAAATAACATTTGTATCCTCCTTACAGCAAGTTACATCTGTAAACTCTCTTCACCATTTATTTTACAACCGTAACTCATGTTTGTCAATATTTTTATTACATAAAAAGCAGATATTTTGAAATATCTGCTTTTGCTTATGTCAAAATCTATTTATATTATTTAGGTAAAAATTGAAGTTTAAATGCTTCTAATCTTAAGTTTTGACCTGTTGTTCCTAACACTATTTGTGTTCCTACTTGTTCTGGCATCCAGCCTGTATATTGAACATGTGCTTGTCCTTTAAAGTCATTATAACTTGAAATTATCTCTATTGCTTCTATTTTTCTACTCTCACCTATTGTTCCTGCTATGCAATCTTTTGGTACCCATTCTCCCCAGCCTATTCCTTCCATATGTACTCTATATTGAATATCTATATCTGAAGAAATTTTTATTGCTTCTATTCTTAAATCTTGTCCTGTTGTTCCTGCTATTCCTCCATTTGATACTGGATTTTGCCAGCCTATATTTTGTACATGTGCTTGGTATGAGATGTTTGGTACAACTGGTACTGGGTTTTCTTGATTATAACAAGCTAATAATCTAGTTGCAAATCCTTGAGCTAAAGCAATATTATTTTTTCCTGCATAATGAAAAATCGTATTAAAAGCTGTTTGTGTCCATAATTCTGGATTTAAATATGTAAATACATAATTAAAAATATCATTAAAATTAGTAGAGCCATTTGGTATTACTTTTTGAATAAAAGTTGAATATCTTTTTCCATAACCATCTGCACTCAAATAATATTCTTTAAAAGCTTGAGATATAGAACTTGCATTTAGTCTATCTTTTAAACACACCACATCTATATCATGTGTCCAATCTTCATATGCAAATCCACACTCATTTACATTAGTCATTCCATATTTAGTTAACATTGCCACATTATTAGTAGCAATAATTTGTGCAGCTTCTTCTTTACTTAATGTTATTAATTTGTCTTCAAAAATCTCTCCCATTTGAACTAAATCTCCAGCCCAACATCCCAAATGATCTGCTACTACTTCATTTTCTTCATTAAACAAAGGATTGTCATGCAAATATCCATTTAAAGATGCTGCTAAATGGGATATTTTTATGCCATTTGATATTACAGAATCTGGTACTATAATATTATCTGGCATCATATATTTAGAATCTAAAAAATGTCTACTTTCTTTAACAAAATTTATAAAATCATTATCTATAAAACCATATAGACTTTCAAAATCAAGACTACCATAATCAATATGTCTTAAATATTGAAGTACTAAAATGTTCTTTTCTTTAATACTTGCATTTGGATTATACTCACCTGCTAAATCATATAATAATTGTAATTGATTAAATAATTTCTCAAATCCTACGCTTTCAGTATTATCTGGAATAATTACAGAATCTCCAGTATTTTCCAACATGTTTATTGTACCATTAAAGAATTTATCCCCATAAGAATTCATATTAGCATCGCTATAGTCTGTTGTAGGTGGCAATTCTAACAAACATGATGTTGCTCCTATACCTGCTTCATTTTGTAATGTCATACCCTGATTTATTGAATTGTTTGCCCAGTTAATTAAATAACCTGAACCATAGCTATAACTATGTCTTGACTTAGGAATTCCAAAACTATTCCAATAAAATTCTCCTAATTTAGAATTTCCTACTGTTTGATTATACCATCCATGAACATCTATTAAAATGTTTTGGCTTCTTCCAGCGTTATTACTAATTGTTTGTTTCAAATTAAATAATTCAATAACATCTGAAAAATCTTCAGTATTTCCCATGTATTCTCTTCCAGTTTTATATCTTGGGCTATCGTTTTTTACAAAATCTCCTGGCCAATTTCTATTTGGATCTAATCCACTATAAAGACATCTACCAAATCCATTATTGCTATATCCATTTACAATTCCATCTAAATTAATTCCTGCAAAAACAAAAATCGTCCATTTACTTTTTATTTGTGCTATTTTTTCAGCTGATAAGTTTCCAAAATTTTGCATAAATCTTTTAGAAATTTTTATTAACATATTTCCATCACCATGATAAAAACTACCATCAGCATAAGTTCCATCTTCCCAGCCATGTAAAGCAAAAGTTAAGAAAATATGGTTTGGTCCTGTACCAGTCTTATAATATACCATATCCTTACCTAATTGAGTTTTACCATACACTTTTCTTTCAAAATGAGGATATTCTACAGTTAAATCTTCTAAAGGATTATTTTCTAAAGCAAAACCACCAACACTAACACTTGCAGGATCTACATATCCTCTTTTCAATGCTCCTGTTGTATTTACAACATATTCAATACAAGTTAATGGTGCATTAGTTGAGTTTTGATTCCAAAAGCATGTAACATTTTCATTATTAACACTTCCTATTTTTGCATATGCAGTTGATGGTCCTCCATATACTGGTACTGAACCACTAGTTGCTGGAATATGTGCATTAGCTGGTGTTTTATAAAAATCACTAAATACAGTACCTGAAACATAATCTCTTGGATTAACCTTTGTCCAATCTACATAACCTCTTTTTCTTCCTTTTGCTGTATTATATTCAACATATATTACATTACCTTCTTTTGCAACTACTCCCATTAGTTCATTTTGATAAATTGTACCTAATTGTGCACTTATTGAGAAATTTGGTGTTGCATAAACAGGTAAAGTTTCATTTGCAATACATACAATTGTTTCAACAGGGAATTTTAAATAATCAGAATATACATAACCTCTTTTTGTTCCACTTGGTGTAGCATATTCAATAAATGCAATATTTTTATCCCCAACTCTGTAAGAGAATAAGAATGTACAACCTTCATTTTTATATAAAGTTCCTACTGCTGCTGTATTTTCAAAAGTATCACAAGTCCTTACATCTAATTCTGTTGAAGCATAGCAATATCCACCATAAAAATCTTCCTCTGTTAATGCTCCACCAGTAACATTTGTTAGTGAACTTTGTGGAACATATCCAGTTTTTCTTTGTGTTGTACCATTCACTGTATATTCAATATGATACCATCCCATTAGTGTTGCTAAAACATTTACAGTTTCATTAGGTCCAATACTTCCAACTTTAGCATAATTACTTGCATCTGGTCCATGATAAACAGGTGTTGACGCTGTTGCATATCCTGTCACAGCCCTAGAACTATATAAAACATTTCTTTTTGTATTTTCGTTCATAGTTTTTCTCCTTTTATTTTATTAACTGATCAGTATTTGATAATATAATATAAAAAAAGCTTAACATATAAACAGAAAGTAGATAAAAGTAGACAAAAATGGAAATTTAAAATTTTAGTCATATAAAATAAACCTGCTCTTAAAAAGAGCAGGTTATAATAACTTAAGCAACTTTTAGCTTTATATTATCTAAAAAGTTATCTTCTAAAATATCTTTATAATTTTCTATATACTTATATGTAATATCATATCCTTTACACAATAAATCTTTAAATATCTTTTCTATCATATAATCTAATCTTTGATTATCTTCTAATTTTCTAATAGTAAAAACTATATTTTCAACATTAGTATCCTCCAATTCTTTTAAAATACTATATGAATTTGTTACTCCTGAAAATGCCATAATAGCTCTATCTTCTACTTGTCTAATTAAATTATATGTTAGTAAATTATCAGTTAAAATAATGGTTTGTGTATGTTCATAAATATTAGCCTTTGTTATCCAATTTCTAGCTGGTGTTCCATTTATTTTGTTATTACTTGAAAACCATAAATACTCTGTACCATTAAATTCTTTATCTAAATGAACTGACAAACCTTGAATGTTATTATAATCATCATAAACTGGTATTAAAAAGCCATCTGGTGCAAAAAAGTCCCATGAAAAATCTTCGTGCATATAAAATCCTGGTATTCCTTCTAAATTATATTTTCTTTTTAAATTACTACAAATAATTTTTCTTGATATAATTTTACTAGGAATTGATTTGAAATTACACTCCTCAATAGAACTACTAGTAAAATCAAGTGACTGTAAATATCTTTTATGTTTTATATTTAATTTTAGCATATTTAAAAACTCAGAATAAACTAAATTTCTATATTCTACATCAGCCATTTTATTTATTGGTATTATCTCCAATTGAGATTTATCTATTGAAAAAAATTCTCTAGATATTAGCTCTTTAAATGCTTTTTTATTATCCATAAAATTAAGTTTCGCATACAATCCTATTGAATACCCACTATTTCCACATTTAAAACAATGATAAGTATTTTTTATACTATTTAATTTCAAATTACTTTCCCTTTTATTATCCTTATATCCACAAAACGGACATATAGCACTAAATTCACTTCCATTTTGCTTAATAACTTCTATATTACTATGATAGGCTACATTTAAAATGTTAATATGTTTTGCTATTTCTTTATAATCTTCTATCTTCATTACTATCTCCTTACTTAAAATTCCATTTATAAACTACTTTGTCTTTGCTTTTTATCTTAAAATTTTTTCTGTTTATAAAACGTTTATTATACTTTTTTAATATCTCAACTAAGTTTACTAAAGTTTCTAAGCAAGTTGCACTTAACACCAATTGTTCTTTATTATATAAATCAAACATCCTATTTTTCATCCTCCTATTAAGCTACAAGTTTAATTTCTTGTAGTTCGTAATTTTCAATTTTATCTATAAATTCATTAGCACATTTTTGTATTTTACTTCCTAATTCCAAAACAACTTTTGGATCTCCTTTAGCCCATTTAATAATGTAATTAAAACTACATAATGAAGTGTCCAAGCCAAAATAATCTGCAACAATATATGCAATAGATTCAACAAAAACTTCTGACAAATTTCTGTCTGTGCTATAATCAAAATCATCATACATTGCATGAGATAACTCATGTAATAAAACTGCTACTTTATCATTAGCTGATAATGTATTTTTTATTACGATATGTTCTTTACTAGGACTATAATAACCTTTTGTACCACCATATAATTCTTCTTCTAAAACAGGATAATCGCTAAAGCTTTTTAACTTTTCATAAAAATAAGCCATATCATTACAGTTTATATTATTACTTTGTAAAGGTATTGGCTCACCTTCAGTATGTGAAATATCATAGACATATACATATCTATAACTGTTATATTCTATTGTTTCTTTCCTTTCTATCTCTTCTCCATCTTCAATTACCTTTGTAGTTTTATTAAATTTTCTTGGAAGTGGTGCAATTATAAATATTTTCTTTGCTTCAGGTACTAGCTGTCTTTTCATTTTAAGCCATTTAGACTTACCAGCGACCTTTGTAGCTTTTGGAAATTGGCTAAAAATTAAAATAAGGTTATTAAAACTATAACCTCTAAAATTCTTATTAAACTTTAAAAATCTTTCATATTCACCACTATTAACAATAGTTTGTAACTTATCAACTATATTTTCAAACATTTCTTTTGTTCTTTTGGAACTATTCTTATTTGATTTATGTTTCATTTTAGGCCACCTTTCTTAAAATATTTTTTTCCCATTTTTTTAAAAAATCACTTTGTATTTTACTCGGTTCTTTGTTATATTTTGTTCTACTTTGTGTTATAGCATTCCTCTTTACTTCAACAGTTACAAGTGCCTCGTTTTGTTTCTCTATATCTCTTAAAAAATAAATATCACAAGTACCAATCGCATAATCTTCTGCATAACTTCTTACACAATGATGTTGCTGTTTACTTTCTTCCTTTAAATCATTATAACTGTGAGCTGGAAAGATAATAAACTTTTTATCTTTATATATGTTTCCATCCAATTCTTTACTTCTTTTAATTATTGATTTATTTATAAGTTGCTCATTTTGCACTTTATATTGTTTTTCTAATTTGTCATGTTCTTCTTTTAAATTTTTAGGAAAAGCATATCTATTATTTTTCAAATCAAAATCCAAAAATTTTGCAAACTTTAAATAGTCTTTATATAAATAAATATCAATTTTACCTCTTCTTTGCTTTATATATTTTATCAATCTATCAACACTAATATAATTTAAAATTTCATTTAATACAGAAGCACTAAATCTCTGTAAGTATCTAATTTTATTTATATCAGGTTCATTTATAATTTTTAATATTTCAAACTGATTATAGGAAATATTATATTTTTTCATAAAAGGATAGTATTGCTTTATACTTTTAAATTGCAATTGTAAATCCTTATTCTCAAAATAGTTCGACTTTAAAGCTAAATTATATAATTTCATTTTTACTAATAATTCAAAACTTTTATTATTTTTCGCACAATATAATAAATTAGGAATATCAACATATACTGTATGTTTTGCAAGTTCCCAAATCATTGAATATTTATATTCCGTATCTTTTAAAATTTTCTTTAAATTATATGGATATAATATACCACTTCTAATAAGCTCATAATATGAAGAAAACATTCTCCATATCCCAGCATCTTCATAATGATGTATATATTTATTTCCAAGTCCTCTTGATACTCTATCATTTATAAACGTTTGTACAATTTCACCATAAAAATCTCTTGCAAACTCTACAACTGAATGTGTTATTTTATAATCATTATTATAATTATTGTAAGTAGTACTTAACTCAAAATATCTAACAACTAATTTTCCTTTTACATTTTCTAGCAATGCGAGATAATCTTTAAATTCATGATATTTTAAGTTACTTCTTTTAATAAGATATTTATTTTTACAATTAGGACATTTAGTTTCCTCATTTACTTTTTTCTTACTTTCAAAAATATGCTTACAATTAGTACAGTAACATTTTTCTGCTTTTTTTATAATCAAGTTATGATATTTTGATTGTTTCTCTACAAATTTATCCCACTTTTTTGGTAAATGACAATTATCGTCCATATATTGTAATAACTCTCTATATTTTTTTCTTATATAAGCCATTATCCCACCTCCTGGAATAATGATATTTGTGCTGAATCTTTTTTTATTTGTTGAGATATTGGTTGAGTTGCTTCTTTATCTTTTTCTGGATCCCTTTTATTCTCTATTATCTTAGATTCTTTTTTTATAATGTTCAAATCCTTGTTACTTCTCATAAAATACATAATTGCCCATAAATAAACTACTTTATCATCTATCATTGCAACTCGACCTCGTTTCTGTAGTTCTGCTCTATTACATATAAATTCATACATTTGATTTATTGTTTTTTCTTCATTATCAAATTTTTCGTATAAATCTTCTCTTGTTTTTAAATATTCAAATATTTTTGAAACATTATAATCATTTAGTTCTAAAACTTCTGTTTCTAATCTTTCTATTCCATTCATTTTATTTGCATTCTCCTTTTACTTGTTTAAATCTCTTAAATAATTCATTTTGTTCTTTTTCTTTTTGCATATACATTTGATAGTTTTCTAATCCATATTTTTCGATTTTATTTTGTTTCTCAAATTGAACTTGTTCTATTACTTCTGACAATTCATTAAAATTATAAAAATAAGAGACAAGATTCTCAAAACGAGTAATCTTATCCCCTTCATAATCTTTTATAACATTAAATCTATAATGATATTTTTTCTTGCCTTTATGATTACTAATACGAATACCACAACAAACCCCATAATCTAACTTTAAATAAATAGAATCAGTTGTTACTGCATTATATTTATGTACTACAAAACCTAATCTAACTAATTCTTCTGTTAAATACTTAGCAATTTGTTTTTCAGTCATATTTTATGCAACATCTTCCATAATTTTATTATCATTTAAGTAACTTCTCCTATTCAATTTCCTTGTTATAACTTTCATATATGGTTTTATATATTCAATCTTTTCTTCAGATATATTTATTTCAGATACTCTCGCAATACTATTTCCAAACTTTGTTGGTGCTTCAACAATATCTCCCACTTTTAATGGTATACTTGAAAAATATGAATAAGCTTTTCCTGAAAAAGTTTTTGGAATTTCCTTATCTTCATATTTTACACTAATTATTATATTTGGCATATTTTTCTTGTATGATATATTTAATAACTTAAATAACCATACGACTCCTTTCTTTATT
>ERZ777011.2476-NODE-2476-length-14646-cov-2.598245_pt1 | contig 14646 bp, 15 predicted proteins | sample MGYA00374964_ERZ777011 | MGnify/ENA primary metagenome ERZ777011 (study PRJEB29310, sample SAMD00008975) | mouse gut metagenome | study: EMG produced TPA metagenomics assembly of the Metagenome analysis of fecal microbiota from mouse which was promoted...
GGCGAGGGCTATATACGTATTTCTTATGCATACTCTCTTAAACATCTTATGGAAGCTATGAACCGTATTGAAGATTTTATAAAATGTCTGGAGAATCAAAAAAATGAAAGTTAAAACTGCCGCTAAAATTAATCTTGCACTTGATGTTACAGGCAGACTTCCGAACGGCTATCATGAAATTGAGAGCGTATTCCAAACAGTCGGGCTTTATGATGAAATTACTATTGAACTTACAGACAAAGATATTTCCGTAAGCTGTGAAGTGCCTGAAAAATTTGCATCTTCTGACCCTATACCGTGTGATGAAAAAAATATCGCATATAAAGCAGCAAAAAAATTTATTGATGAAAATAATATTGAAACAGGCTGTAGAATCCATATAAAAAAAGGAATACCCTCACAGGCGGGAATGGGCGGAGGAAGTACAGATGCGGCAGCTGTTCTTTTCTGTCTGAATAAATTGACCGGCAAAAGCTTTTCTGCTCCTGAAAAATTAGGTGCTGACGTTCCGTTTTTCCTGACTGGCGGAACAGCTTATGTTACCGGAATAGGAGAAAAAATCACCCCCATTGCAGATTACTCCGGAAAAATACTTGTCATTGCAAAAGGTATAAAAGGAGTTTCAACCGCTGAAGCCTACAGTAAAATTGATTCACTTGAAAATCCTGTTTCTGTCCATGTAAAAAAATTAATCAGTGCAATACAGAACAGTGAAAACATAGCCTCATATATAGGAAATATTTTTGAATCAGCAGTAAAACTTGATGAAGTTGACGATATAAAATCAAAAATGCTTATGTCAGATGCTGAAACTGCCTGCATGACCGGAAGCGGTTCTGCTGTTTTCGGAATTTTCGGTGATATGAAGTCTGCTGAAAAATGTCACTGCCTACTTATTAAAACCGGTTATTTTTCAGAAATATGTGAAACCGTTTCAAAGTCATTCATAATACTTGAATAAATAAAAAAGCTTCAGCTAAACTGTCTGAAGCTTCTGTTATTTTATTCAGCCTGTACATCCGTATTGTCCTGAACAACAGTTTTAGTGCAGAGCCATTCACACCATTTAGTGTAGTACATGGCAAGAGGATGTATACCGTCCGATGTATATGATTCATTGAAACAACCATATTCATCATCATAAAGTTCATTTATGTCAATATAGAAAATACGTTTATTGTCAGCAAGAGATGCAATCATACCATTGAGGTAATTTATACCTTCATTGTTTATAACATTCGTTTCGGCTGATTCAGAAACATGAAGATTACCCTGTACATAAATCAATGCATTTGGCTGATGTACCTTTACCTTTTCAACAACCGCTCTGTATGATGTAAGAGTATATTCAAAATCATTGCCAACTTCATTTATACCAAGCATGATATAAACCTTGCCATATTGTTTTGCATCGATAGCCTGATCAAAAGTCATGCCATTAATCACTTCATCGTTAATTTTTTCACTTGAAAGACCTACGGAACAGAAATAATCCGACTTATTCATCATACCGTATTCCTGAATTCCGACCGTTCTGGAATCGCCTATAAACAATGCATCATCAAAATAGGATATGTCTCCTTGTTGAAATAATACATCCTGTTTCACTGATGAATTATCTGTCGAAGGCTGTGAAGTCTCCGGAGAAATATTATCAGCAGGTTGACTTTCACTGCCCGAATTTTCATCCTGTGTATTTAAAACAGGCGCTGAAACATTAACATCTTTCTTTGATTCACTGCTTGTTTTCCATATCCTGTGGACAATAAACGGCGAAGCAATAAAACAGGTTGCCATAAGTAAAACAGTGTAGGCAGATTTTTTCAATTTTTTCATAATTAATTTGTCTCCTTTAATTATTTATTTTTTCTTTTTATTTTACACACAAAAAATTAGAACCTGAAATACAGGAAGGGGTCATCCATGCCTTGATACATACAGTAAACTGAAAACCAGAATACTGCAAGCAATATAATAATGCACAGAAATGAGTCTTTTATCTTTTTATATATAAACTCAGGAAGTTTTGTGGAGAATAAAATTCCGGCAATAAAATATTTCCCGTAAATTCCCCAATATTTTATATAGTCTTTTTCAAAAACAACACCGTTTTCAGAACTTATATTTATAAGCCGTTTAAAATATTCTCCAAGTTGACTGAAATCAGTTATCGCAAAAAGCAGCCATGTAAGAGGTATCAGAAGTATCATATAAATATGACCAGCAAATCTGTATTTCTCCATGAATTTTTTAACCCCGGCGAATTTCTCAAGCATTAGTATTGCAAACAAAACAAGTCCCCAGATTATAAAATTCCAGCTTGCACCATGCCAAAGTCCTGTGAAAGCCCATACTATAAATGAATTCCTTACAGTCTTCATAATTGTTGTTCTGCTTCCGCCAAGCGGGAAATAAATATAATCCTTAAACCATTGACCTAAAGTCATATGCCAGCGTCTCCAGAATTCAGTCATACTCACTGAAGTATATGGATGGTCAAAATTTTTAGGGAGCTGAAAACCTAAAATTTCACCAAGTCCGATTGCCATGAGTGAATATCCCCAGAAATCGAAATAAATCTGAAAAGAATATGCAATAATTCCGAGCCATGCAAGCGGAGTTGATATGCTCTCATAACCAATCATGGAAATATCTCCCCATAATCCGCCAATCTGGTTTGCAAGAATCACCTTTAATCCAAGACCTATGGTAAATATTTTTAAACCGTTTTCAACTTTTTCTATGGTATGGGTACGACTCTGAATCTGTTCCGCAACTGTTGAATATGTAACAATAGGTCCTGCAATAAGCTGCGGAAACATACTTATGTACGCACCATAATTTATCAGGCTTTTTTCCGCATCTGCCTTTTTATTATAAACATCAAGTATATATGATACATTCTGAAAAGTGTAAAAACTTATGCCTATAGGAAGAATTATATTCTTTAACGGAAGATTTGCATTAAAGATATTATTTATATTTTCAAATGCAAATCCTGTATATTTGAAAAAAATAAGCCACCAGAAATTGAATGCTACACCTATAATCATCCATATTTTACTGGCTCTTCTGAATGCCATTATAAATTCCCCTATAATGAAGTTGAAAATTATAGTCAGAAGAAACAGTATTATATATATAGGCTGTTTAAGTACTCCCATACTATAAAAGAAAATACTGCCCAAAAATACAACTGCATTCTTATATTTTACAGGAACAAGCCCATAACATAACAAAAATACAGGAAGGAATAAAAAAATAAACTCCAGACTGCTGAAAACCATATCATCACCCTTTAATTAAATCTTTTGTCCGCTTATCTTTTTCTATGCGGAATATCTACACATAAATAACAACAAATACAGTTATATATATTATTTTACACACAATTATTACAAATTTCAAGTACTTTCATTTTTTGTAACAATTTGTAATATTTTATATGTTGACAAAAAAATCCTTACCAACATTTATGCTGTATTTAATTAAATATTTGTAAAAACATCTGTTAATTTTCACCAAATTTCCAGTATTGGTATTTACAAACAAATTATATTATAATATAATTATCATGTATAATTTAAATATTTATCAGATTATATAATTAAACTTTTTAAATATAATGTTTTTCTATGGTAATTTTTTTATAATTGTGTTATAATATATTATAAAAAAACAGGAGTGCTTAAAAAAATGAATTATAAAAGAGAATCTATCGGAGACAATATAGGATTTTCTACAATCACTGATGAAAAATTCAATACCTGCTCACTTTATATAAGATTTATAACTGAGCTTGATTCTGAAACCGCTGCGGAAAATGCCATAGCAGTCGGAATGCTGTCAATATCCAACAGCACATTGAAAACCATGGCTGAAATGAATAATGAACTTTCAAATCTTTATGGTGCAAATCTTGGTACATTTGCAGGCAAAAAAGGCGATTTTCAGATTCTTGGTCTTTCGGCTTCATGGATTTGTAGTAAATTTGCACTTGAAAATGAAGATACAGACCAGAAAATGCTTGAAATCATTCATGACTGCATTTTCAGTCCGAACGCTGAAAACGGCAGATTTGACGATGCTTCATTTAAAATAGTCAGAAATAATATTCTTGATAATATAGAAAGTGAAATAAATGACAAACGCAGCTATGCACTTATTCAGGCACAGAAACTTGCGTTTAAAGACGAACCTGCTGAAAATCGTCCGTCAGGCACAAGAGAAAAAGCAGAAGCTGTAACACCCGAATCAGCATTTAAAGCATATGAAAATTTCCTTAGAACTGCACAAATTGAAATTTTTTATATCTCACCTTATGAAAACAAAGCTGTTCCGGAAATGTTCAAAAGAAGTTTTTCTGAAATCAACAGACAAACAGACAAACATCATATATGTCGTATAAGTCCGGTTAAAATAACTCCTGAAACTTTTACTGAAGAACTTGATGTCAAGCAGTGCAAAGTTGTTCTTAATTTCAAAAGCGACTACAATGACATTCATGCTTTAAGACTTTTCAGTATAATTTTCGGGGAAACTCCGTTTTCAAAATTATTTATAAATATTCGTGAAAAACTCAGTCTCTGTTATTATTGCTCCTGTCAGTTTGATGAAATCAAAAACTTACTTGTTGTTGACTGCGGAGTTGAAAAAAACAATATAGAAAAAGCAGTCAATGAAATATTCTACCAGCTTGAGGAAATCAAAAATGGCAAAATATCAGATGAGGAAATCAAAAATGCCCTGCTTGCTCTTGACAATTCATACACTGCCGTGGGCGATACACCGTCATCTTACTATTCATGGTATTTCAATATGTTCTGTATCCACCAGATGATGACTCCCGAAGAACGCTTTGAAAAATTCTGTGCTGTCACAAAAGAACAACTGATGCAGGCTGCCGCTTCCCTGAAACTCGACAGCAGATATTATATGCTGAATAAGGAGAATATGGAATGAAAAAAGAAATCATAACCAATAAACGCACCGGAGACAAATGTATCCATGTAAAGCACAAAAGCGGTCTTGACATTTTTATATGTGAAATGAAGGGATTCAGTACAGTTGAGGCAATCTTCGGTACAAAATACGGTTCAGTAAATACAGCTTTCAAAACTTCCGATGATGAATATATCACTGTTCCCATGGGTATTGCACATTTTCTTGAACATAAGCTTTTTGAAAATGAAGATTGCGGAGTATTTGAACTTTATGCAAAAACAGGTGCATCAGGCAATGCTTTCACTTCTTTTGACAAAACCTGCTATTTATTTGTCTGTTCAAAAAATTATACAGAAAATCTACGCATACTTCTTGATTTTGTTCAGAAGCCTTATTTTACTAAGGAAAACGTTGAAAAGGAGCAGGGCATTATAGGTCAGGAAATCCAGATGACAAATGACAATCCTGAATGGCGTGTATTCTTCAATATGCTGAAAGCCATGTATCACAATCACCCAGTAAAGATTGATATTGCCGGTACTATAGAAAGCATCGCTGAAATTAATGAAAATCTGCTTTATAAATGTTATAATGCATTCTATAATTTAAACAATATGACCCTTTCAATTGCCGGAAATATAGACACAGATGAAGTACTTGCAATATGTGATGAAATGCTCCGTCCATGCGAGGACAAAAAACTTGAAACATTCTTTCCTGATGAACCCGATGAAATTGTTCAGTCTGAAATATACGAAAAACAGCCTGTTGGTGCGTCAATATTTCATTTGGGATATAAATGCAGACCATGCAATGATAGTGAACGGCTTAAAAAAATAATGCAGGCTACAATTGCTGTTTCAATGATAACAGACCCATCAACTGAAATGTATATGGAACTTATAAGCAATGGTGTTATCAATTCTTCTTTCGGCGGTGAAGTTTTCAGCGGAGACGGATATTTTACTGTAATTTTCAGCGGTGAATCCGCAAAACCTGATGTGATTAAGAAATCAATAATTGAACAGACAAAGGATATTATAAATAACGGAATTGATAAAGAACTGTTTTCCAGAATCAAAAAATCAACTTATGGCTCACTTATCAGACAGTTGAACAATGTTTCAGCAGTTGCAAATCTCATGATAAACAATCATATGGACGGTATAAAGCCATATGATATACTTGATTCTCTTTCAGAAATAACTTATGATGATATTCATGATTTTATCAAATCTGAACTTCTGACTGATAAACTTGTTCTGTCAGTTATAGAAAGGAGTGAAGATTAGTGGCAGAAACTGAAATGATTAAAGATTACTATGAAATACAATTTCCTAAACTCGGCTGGGAATTTCATATAAATCCTACAGCCTTTACAATTTTCGGAATTGACATTCAATGGTATGGAATTATTATAGCCTTCGGACTTCTTCTTGCTGTACTTTACTGTTTTCCAAGAATGAAAAAATTCGGTATAGATGTCGATAAAGCTATAGATGCTATTATTGGCGGAGTGATTGGCGGAATTATCGGTGCAAGGACATATTTTGTAATGGCAGAATGGAGCCACTATAAAAAAGACTCATTCAAGGATACTTTTCTTGCAGTTATCAATATAAGAAATGGCGGACTTGCAATATACGGCGGTATTATCGGTGCAATGATAGTCGGTCTGATTATATGCAGAATAAGAAAAATAAAGATTTTACCCATGCTTGATATTTCTGTAATCGGATTTCTTATTGGTCAGGGTATAGGACGCTGGGGAAACTTTGTAAATCAGGAAGCCTTCGGCATAAATACCGATTCCCTATTTGGCATGACAGGCGGAAGAATCCAGCACGTTATAAATAACGAAATGCAAATCGGCGGTTCAATGTATGAAAGCGGACTTGAAATGCTCTGGGAAGAACCTGTTCACCCATGCTTTTTATATGAATCAATATGGTGCATTTTAGGATTTATAATCTTTGCATTGTACTCCAGACACAGAAAATATGACGGACAGATTTTTCTAATGTACCTTGCATGGTACGGTGCAGAAAGAGCTGTTGTTGAAGGGCTTCGTACTGACAGCCTCATGGCTGGCAACATAAGAATTTCCCAAATGGTATCTGTAATTATATTTATTGGTTCAGTAATTTTACAGATTATTATCGGTTTGCGTGCAAAGCGTGACCCCGAAAGTTTTACACTTTATGCCAATACAGAAGAAGCAAAACTACTTATTGAAAAATCATGCCTTAAAAATAAAAACATTACAGACACAGACAAAAATACAGGCAATATGAATGATGAAATCAGCATAATTTCTGATGACAGTGAAAATGCTGATGATAATATTAAGGAGGAAAATTAAATGGCTCAGATTATCGATGGAAAAGCAGTCTCAGCAGATGTCAAGGAAGAAGTTGCTGCTGAAGCTGCACAGCTTAAAGAGGAACACGGTCTTAAAGTAGGACTTGCTGTTGTAATTGTAGGAAATGACCCTGCTTCAAAGGTTTATGTAAACAATAAGAAAAAAGCCTGCGAAGCAGTAGGATTCAAATCATTTGAATATGCTCTTGATGAAAATACAACTCAGGAACAGCTGCTTGATTTGGTTAATGTACTTAACAGAGACGAAACGGTAAACGGTATACTTGTTCAACTTCCTCTCCCAAAACATATTGACGAAAAGGCAATCATAAATGCCATATCACCCGATAAGGATGTTGATGCTTTCCACCCTGTAAATGTTGGAAAAATAATGATAGGTGAATATTCGTTCCTTCCTTGTACTCCTGCCGGAGTTATGCGTCTCATTGAAAGTACAGGCGTTGACATTACGGGAAAACAGTGCGTTGTTATCGGAAGAAGCAATATAGTGGGCAAACCGCAGGCAATGCTTCTTCTCCAGAAAAACGGTACTGTCACTGTCTGTCATTCAAAAACAAAGAATCTCAAAGAAATCTGTCTTAGTGCTGACATCCTTGTTGTTGCAATCGGACGTGCAAAATTTATAACCGGTGACATGATAAAAGAAGGTGCAGTAGTAATTGATGTCGGTATGGACAGAAATGAAAATGGAAAACTTTGTGGTGACGTTGATTTTGAATCTGCTGAAAAGAAAGCAGGCTACATAACACCTGTCCCCGGCGGAGTCGGTCCTATGACAATTGCCATGCTCATGAAAAATACTCTTACAGCCGCTAAACAGCAGGCTGGTATTGAATAATTTAAAATTTTATCCATGTACATTATGTGCATGGGTATTTTTTTATCTGTCACATTTATTCACATAATTATCAAGAAAGTGAAAATTTATCCACATAATATTTTGAAAATTTATATATTGAACTCAAATTAATTTCACATAGCTAAGATATACTATAATCACAGTAAAGAAAACAACACATGAAAGGAAATGTGATTATAATGAATGAATATAATTTCAATATTGAGGAAATCGAAGAAGCAGGCGGAAATCCCTCTCCTAAAAAGCCAAAGAAACATACAGCTATGAAAATTGCTGCCTCACTTATGGCAATGGTACTTGTTTCAGCAGGTTCTATAGGAGTATATAGACAGGTTGCGGAATCCCCTGAACAAAACGTTACATCAGAAAACCTGACATCTGAAAATACCGTACAAGCTGAAGCAATGGGAATGATTAAAACTGAAAATTCTGATTCTTCCACACTTACTACAGAAGATGCAATAAATAAGGTTCTACCGTCTGTTGTAGGAATTGAATCAAAATTCACCATGGTTTCAAATAATAACAGTTACTTCTTCGGTTTCGGCGGTGAACAGTCTACAGAAACATCAGTCGGTACAGGAACAGGAGTAATTATAACCGAAAACGGCTATATAGTTACTAATGCTCATGTCATATACGACAGTCAGTATGGTGCAGGTCTTGCAACAGATATTTCTGTACTGCTTGATAATAATGAAAGCTATGACGCTGAGGTTATAGGATATGACACAGACTGTGATTTGGCAGTACTGAAAATCAATGCAGAAAATCTTGATGCCGCTGAATTTGGTGACAGTGAAAGTCTCAAACTTGGCGAATCAGTTATTGCAATAGGAAATCCGCTCGGATTTGAGCTTATGAATACAGTAACAAGCGGAATTGTTTCAGGTCTTAACAGAAACATAACCATAAACGATAAATCCATGAACTTAATCCAGACAGACGCTGCTATAAATTCAGGAAATTCAGGCGGTCCTCTGATTAATAAATCCGGTCAGGTAATAGGCATAAATTCTTCTAAAATGTCAAGCACTTACGGCTCAGGCTCAGCTTCTATCGAAGGAATAGGCTTTGCAATTCCGGCAAACGAAGTATCAAAAATAGTTGATGATATTATGAAATACGGTTATGTTACAGGTAAGCCGCAGCTTGGCATCAGCTGTCAGAATGTTACAGAAACTGTTTCACAAATGTACAATATGCCAATAGGTGTATATATAGTTGAAGTTTCAGAGGGAAGTTCCGCTGAAAAAGCAGGATTAAAATCAGGCGACATTATTACTGCCGTTGACGGTGTTGAAGTCACAACATCCGAAGAATTGAATGCACAGAAAAATTTGCATTCAGCAGGCGATAAAATAGAAATTACTTACATAAGAAACGGTGAAGAAAATACTGTAATAATTGAGCTTGATGAAGCTGTAAAAAAACAGGAAAAACAATAAAATTGAAAAAGTCTCCGACTGGAAAATTTCAGCCGGAGACTTTTTGTCATATTATTTTATTTAGTAAACGGAGCTTCTTTCTCTCTGATGAAATATCCCTGTGCCACATTACAAACAGGACAATTCTTAGGTGGTTCACTTCCAATATGAATATGTCCGCAATTAAGGCATATCCATACTTCTTCAGCACTTTCAGAACGGAAAAGCATACCATCACGTACAAGTTGACCATAATAAGCAAAACGTTCACGATGACTGTTTTCAATTCTGCCTATCATTTCAAATTTCTGTGCAATATCAGTAAATCCTTCCTGATGTGCGGTCTGTGCAAATTCGGGATAAATATTTCCTGATTCATGCTCCTCGTCCTTTGCAGCCGCATCAAGAAGCTGTTGTATTTCATTGAAAACATCTGCAGGATAACCTGCATTAATATCAATACTCTGACCTGCCGATTCTTTCAGAAGATTAAAAAATACAACAGCGTGCTGTTCTTCTTGTCCGGCAGTAAATTTGAACATACGTTCCAAAACCGGAAGCTTCTGCTGATGAGCTTTCAGAGCGGACATATAATATCTCTGCCTTGCCTGACATTCTCCTGCAAATGCTCTCATCAGGTTAATTCTGGTCTGACTTTCATTAAAATTAGTCTGCATAATACTGTCTCCTTTTGAATTTTTCAGAGATAGTATTTGCAAACCACTTAATTTTTATTCACAAGATTCCCAGACCGTCAAGAAGAAGTTTAACTCCGATAAGTATCAGAACAACTCCGCCCGCAAACTCCGCCTTCTTCTCATATCTGCTTCCGAATCTGTTTCCGACAGCAACACCGAACAGACAGGTTATAAAAGTAACTGTTCCGATAACTCCGACAGAAAGAAAAAGATTTGTTTTCTGAGCCACAAAAATTACTCCGACAGCAAGTGCGTCAATACTTGTTGCTATTGCAAGTATGAAAAGTTCTTTTATATCAAGCCTGTATGCCTGTGATTCTTCACTTCCTTCACTGTCTCCAAAAACTTCATAAATCATTTTTCCACCGATAAATCCGAGTAAAATAAACGCTATCCAGTGAGAATATGTACTTATGAATCCTTCAAATCTATTTCCGAGAAAGTATCCTATAAGAGGCATAACTGCCTGAAAAACTCCGAAAAACAATGCAGTTATAACAGTACCTTTATAATCTATTTTTTTCATGCTTAATCCCTTGCATACTGAAACGGAAAAAGCATCCATTGCAAGTCCAAGAGAAATCAGAAGCAACTCTGTCATATTCATAAAATCCAGCTCCTTTTATGATATTCTATGCGGATATCATAGCTGGTATTCCATAATAAAGTCATCCATAACATATCCGCCTCCTATATCAGTCAAAGCGATATCAGATATAATAAAACCTGTCTTTTTATAAACATTAACTGCATGGTCATTATGTTTATTTACCGTAAGATATACACGTTTTTTACCGTTTTTACGTGCTTCATCAAAAACTTTCCGAAGCATGAGCGAAGCAATTCCCCTGCCCCGTCTGCTTTTATGAAGATAAAGTTTACTGAGAAAAAATCTATCGTCTAATTCAGGTTTTACTCCGATGTATCCGCAGAGTATATCATCATCACGTACTGCAAAATAAATATAACCCTGATTTTCAATCTGGTCTGTCATTGCATCAAGAGACTGAAATTTTTCTACCATATAATCAATTTGACCTGTACTGATAATATTAACAAAACATTCATGCCATATTTTATCAGCAAGTTCAGCAACTCCTCTCAATTCTGTAAGATATTTAACCTTTTTGATTTCTATAGTCATAATATCATCTCACTTCTCAATAATTCTCATATCCACAAGCAGCCGTATCAGTTTCCCTGCCCATGCGGTTATAAGTGCTTCATATTCATCAGCTGAAATCTTTCCTCCTATACCCATAACATCATAAAAAACAGATGCCTCTTTTATATGACAGGGAAGGTCTTTGAATCCGCATCTTATGTAAAAATTACGCCTGCTTACTCTCTGTTCATAATTTTCAGCGGATTTATCAATCTGCTCTCTTGCAAGAAAAATACGCTTTCCCCTGTATCGTGATTTTACAGCTTCAACAATCTTTCTTCCATAACCCATACCTCTTTTATCCTTATCTACAGCAAGATAAAAAAGATATGCTAAATCCTTATAACAAACCATATAAGCAAATCCGACAAATTCATTTCCATCATGAGCAGTAAGCATTTCAGCCCTGCCCTTTTTTGCTTTTGACATTATCAGAAAAAATGGGGCTCTTTCTTCAGCAGGAAAAGCATCAATATATAATTTTTTCAATTTTTTATGTTCATCTGATGTATATTTTTCAAGGGTTAAAATCATATAATGTCATCTCCTATAATATAAGAAATTCCCTCGCTTGAAAACGAAGGAATTTTTGATTATTCATTATTCTTCAGGCATTTCCCAGTTATGATAAACATTCTGCACATCGTCATTGTCTTCAAGATGCTCAAGAAGAAGGTTCATTTTTTTGATATGCTCCTCATCTGTCAGCGTTGTATAATTTGCCGGAATCATTTCAGATTCTGCTGAAATTACATTGTATCCCTTATCCGTCAAACCCTCTCTGAGAGCATGAAGATTTTCAGGAGTACACTCGATTTCAACAGTTTCATCCGTAATATCCAAATCATCTCCGCCACATTCAAAAACATCATCCATAACAGAATCTTCATCAAGACCTGTATTTTCAAGAATTACAATGCCCTTCTGACTAAACATGAATGATACACATCCGGTTGTGCCAAGATTTCCGCCGAATTTGTCAAAATAATGACGGACATCTCCGGCGGTACGGTTTTTATTGTCGGTAAGGCATTCTACAATAACAGCAACACCATTGGGGCCATAACCTTCATAAACCATAGTCTCATAGTTATTTTTATCCTCACCACCTGCAGCCTTTTTAATAACACGTTCAATATTGTCATTCGGTACATTATTAGCCTTTGCCTTTGCGATAAGGTCACGGAGCTTGCTGTTATTATTCGGGTCAGGACCGCCTTCCCTTACAACAACAGTAATTTCTCTGCCAATTTTGGTAAAAATTTTACCTTTTACAGCATCAGTAGCTTCTTTCTTACGTTTAATATTATTCCATTTTGAATGACCAGACATTTTTTAAATCTCCTTATTCTGAATAAATGTAGTTTTCATCGGAATCACGTTTGATTCTCTTCATTTTCTTACTATTTTCATCATGATAATCGATTATTGCAACCAGAACAGCACCAAGAAGAAAGCCCATCGTAAATCCGGCAAAAATTCCGATAGTATTATTATTTACCTTTTCCATACTGATTTCATTCATCTCAAAAATCTCCTTTTTATAAGGCTTCAGAATCAATTGAAACATCACTGATAACAATTTCAAAAAGTCCGCTTATTCTGTCAACCTGTCCGGTAAGATAAAGATAACCGAACAGGCACTCAAGTGCTGTTGCCCGTCTGTATTCAGCTGCATCAGCATGTTTCGGAACAGTATTTCCTGTAGCATTTCTGCCCCTTTTCAATACAGCAAGTTCTTTTTCCGTAAGATATTCAACAAGTCTTTCATACGCATCTGACTGAAATTCCGCACATACAAGCTTAATCTTTACAGAATGGAGCTTTGATACAGGCATATTTGCAATTCTAAGAAGATATGCCCTTACAAGAGTATCATAAACACTGTCGCCAAGAAACGCAAGACTAAGCGGGCTGTACTGATTGGCATCATGCTCTGTTAAAAATTTTTTCTCCATATCAATATACAAAATCAAATTCAAAGCCCTCAAGATTTACAGTATCGCCTTCCTGAATTCCCATTTTTTCAAGCTCTGCAATAATTCCACTGTTGATAAGAACACGCTGAAAATACTGTAAAGATGAATAGTCATCAGGGTCGATAGTACGCATAATTGGCTGTATCCACGGGGCTTCAACATAATATATGCCATCTTCTTCGGATATTTCAAAATGCTTTCCTGCCCCTGCCATATCGTCAAGTTCAGCCTGCGGAATCGGTTCAGGCTCATACTCCTTAATTGGAGGAAGAGTATCAAGAACTTCAGCAATTTTCTTAATGAGTTCGGAAGTACCCTGAGTAGTAGCTGATGAAATGCAGAAAAATGAAAGTCCCTGTTCTTCAATAAACCTGCGGAAACTGTCAATCTGCTCTTCAGAAGCCATATCTGACTTGTTTGCAGCAACTATCTGCGGACGCTTTGCAAGTTCCTCATCAAATTTTGCAAGTTCCTGATTGATAATGCGGAAATCTTCTTCAGGGTCACGGCCTTCAATTCCTGAAACATCCACAACATGAACAATCAGACGGCATCTTTCAACATGCCTTAAAAATTCGTGACCAAGGCCAACACCATCGCCTGCTCCCTCAATAAGTCCGGGGATGTCAGCCATGACAAATGATTTTTCTTCATTTGCTTTTACAACTCCGAGAACAGGAGTAAGAGTTGTGAAATGATAATTTGCAATCTTGGGTTTTGCTGCACTTACAACTGAAATAAGCGTAGATTTTCCGACATTCGGGAATCCAACAAGTCCGACATCTGCCAAAAGTTTCAGTTCAAGCGTCACTTCAAATTCTTCACCCATATAACCAGGTTTTGCAAATTTAGGAATCTGTCTTGTGGGTGTAGCAAAATTTGCATTTCCCTTTCCGCCCATTCCGCCCTTCGCAAGTATTTTAGGTTCATCCGTAGACATATCCGCCATAATTCTGCCGGTATTTGCATCACGGACAAGTGTGCCCCTCGGAACTTTTATAATGAGTGGAGGTGCACTTTTACCTGTACAGTTTCTTGCAGAACCATTTTGACCACGTTCAGCAACATACTTTCTTTTATATCTGAAATCTATAAGAGTTGAGAAATTGTCATCAACCTGAAAAACAACGTCACCGCCTCGTCCGCCGTCACCCCCGTCAGGACCGCCTGCTGCAACATATTTTTCTCTGTG
>ERZ777011.2478-NODE-2478-length-14643-cov-3.823622_pt1 | contig 14643 bp, 9 predicted proteins | sample MGYA00374964_ERZ777011 | MGnify/ENA primary metagenome ERZ777011 (study PRJEB29310, sample SAMD00008975) | mouse gut metagenome | study: EMG produced TPA metagenomics assembly of the Metagenome analysis of fecal microbiota from mouse which was promoted...
CGCTTCAGTACAGCAGGCGGCAAAGAAAGCGCAGAAAAAGGCAAAAGCGCAGCCGTCACGGCGGGAGTAATTGCAACACTTGTGGTTACGGTGCCCGTTGCCGTCGTTCTGTTTTTCGGCAGAAATCTTTTCGGATTTCTTTTTTCGGACGCAAGGTGCACTAATATTTTCCTTATTTTGTTGCCGGGACTTATCCTTACGTCCGTTTACGCGGTCATGCGCGGCTCCTTCTGGGGCAATAAGCAATTTTTGTCTTACAGCATAATAGAGCTGTTGGAGGACGCCGTGATGGTCGTTCTCGGCTGCGTACTCGTTTACGGAGTGACGGACCCTATGCTCGGCGCGCAGCGCGCCACGATAGCCGTGCTTATTTCTTACGTATTCTCCTTCGGCGCGTCGCTTATCTGGTACTTTAAAAAGGGCGGAAAGTTCGTCAATCCCAAAAGCCAGCTTAAACCGCTTTTCTCCTCCTCCCTGCCCATTACGGCAATGCGCACTTCCACTTCCGTAATAAATTCCGCGGTTGCAGTGCTTCTGCCCCTGCTTCTGATGAAAACTTACGGATTGAACAATTCCGAAGCGATAAGCCTTTACGGCATAGCAATAGGCATGAGCGTGCCCATTTTATTTATACCGTCGTCGCTGATAGGCTCTATTTCGGTAGTGGTCGCACCCGAACTGTCGGAAAATTATTACAGGAATAAGACCGAGCTTGTTAAATTCGACGTGGAAAAATCGGTCAGGGCGGCGGTATTTATAGCCACTTTGCTTATACCTTTGCTGTTTGTGTCCGGCGACGAAATAGGCGAATTTCTCTACTCAAACAAAATGAGCGGCGAGATTGTGCAAAGAAGCGCGTTTATTCTGCTTCCCATGTGCCTTGCCATGATTACCAATACTGTACTAAACTCCATGAACTGCGAAAAGAAAACGCTTATAAATTTCTTCCTCGGCGCGGCGGCAATGCTTATAAGCATAGTTGCTTTGACGAAATTTGTGGGAGTTTACTCCTACCTGATAGGGCTTGCGCTGAGTTACATAATTTCAGGCGCGCTTAATTTAAGACTGTTAAGAAAAAAATGCCACGGCGTCAAATATCTGAAATATACCGCGCACGCATTAATCGTTATCGTAGTAACATGCGCTTTCGGAAGCTTCCTCGACGGAATAATAAGCCGTTACATAGGCGTGCTTTGGCAGCTTGTTATTTGCGCGCCCGCATGCCTTGCTTTTTCCGCGGCTTTCCTGTACTGTCTGGAAATGTTTACAATGCGCCCCGTCAAGAAGCTGCTTTCGAGAAGCTGAATTTTACCTTGACGAGAAGTCCCGCGGCAAGCAGGACAAGAAACGCGCCGAAAAGCTTTTTTAAAATAACAGGCGGCAACAGAGCCGCGGCGAAACCGGCGGTTACCGAACCGAGTACCGCCGGTATTACTATGCTTAAAAGACCCTGCGTCTTTAAAAGTCCGTTTTTTTTGTGCACGTTAAGCGTAAAAGCCGCCATAGGCAGAAAAGCTATCAGATTCGTCGCCTGCGCAACGTGCTGTTCCACGCCGAGCAACACGGTCAGCGCAGGAATGAGGATAGTTCCGCCCCCCATTCCCATACCGCCCAGAAGTCCGGCAAAAAAGCCGGCTATAAGAAACAAAATAAAACTCACGCTGTTATCATCCTTATGCCCGCCGCAAACATTACGGCGATAAAAATGTAATTTATAACCGTTTTCGGGAAAAAATCAAGAGAATAAGCGCCTAAAAGCCCGCCAGCAACCGAACCGATTGCCGCGGGTATTATTACGTCCGCAGACGCATAACCGTTAGCTATATAAACTATCGCGCTTGCCGCGCAGACGGGCGCTATTACGAATATTGCCGTTGCGTGTGACTGTTTATCCTCGTATCCGAGCATATTTTTCAAAAGAGGTACGGCGACCATTCCTCCTCCGCCGCCGAACAGTCCGTTAACAAGTCCGGTCAACAGCCCCGCGAGCAAACGTTTGAAAAAATTATTTTTGGTTTGCATATTAACTTTACTCTAAAACAGTTTTTGCAATTAAGGCAAAAATAATAATTTTTTTGCATTTTATACCGATATTTGCTTGATTAAAAACCGCGCTTATATTAAAATAGATAAGTAAAAATTTTTATTAATGTAAAAGAAAAGAAACTTTTCCTTAAAAGGTGTCTTATGATTAAACGCAGTTCAAATAAACGCAGATTAAAGTACGTATTCGTCGCGCTTGCCTGCACGGCGGCATTCTCGTTAACGGGTCTTGCGGCGGCATGCAAGCCAGACAAACCCGATAACGAGGATGAAAAAACCACGTCCAAGGAAGATACGCAGCTTCTCAAAAACGGAAACTTTGAATTTTTCAACGTTCCCGACGACGGCGTCTATCTCGTCAATACGCCAAACAACTGGACGCGCGGCGGATCTTCTTCCTACACCCAGTCCGGTATAATAGGCACTTCTCAAAAGGATTGGGCGGCTTTGACCGACAGCGGGCTTGCGGCAAAGCTTGACTATAACAACGCGCTCGACTCCTCCGATAAAGACTATAAGGACAAGCACGTCGACTACAACGGACTTAAATCCAGCGATTTGCTTTATAAAGACACTTACGCCGCTTTGAACACGAAAGACGACGCCGAAGAAGCGGACAAGACCGCCGCTAAGGAGTTTATAGAAAACCCCGGCACGCATTACAACGTGCGCGAGAAAGACGGGGGGCTTGTTTATACCGACGACGAAGGCAATGAAAAGCCCGTTTACGAAGATAAGGACGAAAACAGCAAGACGTACGGAGATTACTTCTTTGACGAGGAACTTAAACAGCCCTTCTCCCACGTGCTTATGGTCCATAACTACGCGACCTCTCACAACGGCATTGCGCAGAATTATTCTTCGGTCAGCATAGACCTGCCCGCAAACACCGCGGCGGAAATTTCCGTATGGGTCAAAACGGCTTACCTTAAATTTTCACAGGGCGCCGACGTCAGCCAGGACCGCGGAGCGAATATTACCGTTAAACATACCGTCGGCTCCTCCACCCTCGACAATTTCTCTATTACGAGCATAAACACAGAAAAACTTATAAAAGACGGCAAAGCTTCCGCCGATTACAACGGCTGGGTTCAATATTCCGTTTATGTTAACGCGTGCGATTTCACTTCCAGCAATATTACATTGGAGCTTGGTTTGGGAGAGTCAAATCTGCGCGACGTAAATTATCCCGTGGAGGGTTACGCGTTCTTCGACGACGTAAGCGTAACCAAATACGTTTCGCTTGACGACAGCGAAAATTATAAAAACGACGAACAGAAAATCAAAAACGACAAGACGAATCTGACGCTTTCCAGCGATAAGAGCGAAAAGGTCTTTGTTGCGGATACGGATGTAAGAAACAATACCGCTATCGACCAAAGACACGCAAACAGCTTCTCTTATCTCATCGACCTTGCGTCCGAGCAGGATTACAACGCGGTAAGCTTCTCAAATGCGACTGCGGGACTTACCGTAGATAAAGACGGATATACCACTTCGCTTTATACGCTCGGCGAGAAAAATTTAATGGGATTTACTACGGCGACGGCTACAAACGACGCTAAGCTGCCCAAAAACTTCAACTCCTTCAGCCTGACGGGCGATTTGCTTGCATACTTTAAGGCGGGCTACGAATTTACCGCGGCTGACACCGAATTTAACGCAAGACTTAACGAAGCTTTGAAAAGTGCGGCGGATTTGCCCAAGCTTGACGCGGCAACAGACGACAACGTGCTTTTGATGCTTTCCGCCAACAGGGCTGCGTACACCTCCTCCGTCGACCTTACGATAGCCAAGGAAAGCCGCACTATTGTTTCCTTCTGGCTTAAAACTTCCGACATGAAGGGCTCCACCGCCGCAACCGTAACAGCGACGGACAAGGGCGATAAGGATAATACGGCTACGTTTACGCTTGACTCTACGGGCATGACAACCGACGTAGGCGACGAAGAAAACAAAAAAGATATTTTCAACGGCTGGGTGCAGTGCTTCGTATTTATCGATAACGAAACCGAAAGCGAAAAAACCGTATCTCTCGATTTAAGTATCGGTCAGACCGTAATTAAAGATACGGACGCGGCAAAATACAAAGCCGGTTGGGTTTCCATGGCGAACCTGCAAACCCTGTCCGTGGACGAAAAAACTTTCTCCTATACCGGTGAAGGCGACCACACCGCCACCCTTACGCTCGGCGAAGACAAGGATAAAGAAACTAACGCTTTCGACGAGGTTTACGGCAACCAGATTCACCGCATAGAGAACGATTTTGCCAACCCCGCAAACTATACGGGCGTTAACGGCGGAAGCTCTTACGTTAAAAACAACGGACAGATTTCCATGCCGTTCGACGACTCGAACACCAACGGCAACGCCGGACTTATAAACAAAAAATACTTCGAAAACTACAAAAACAACGAATGGTTTGACGACCTTCTCAACGGCTTCGGTTTATCCGGCAATACCGATTACAACGCAGTATGGAACAATATTTTCGGTTCCAAATCCGTACAGCCGCTGGTTATCGTAAATAAAACGCGCGACAGCTTTGTCATTGCGAAAAACGTTACCGAGGAAAACTTTAAAAATTACTACCTCAAAAACGACAATAACGAATTTGAAAATGTAGCTGCCGACGCGGAATTCGACAAAGACGCTACCTACTTTGAAAAAGTTCAGGTTAAAAACTACGGATTCCTGGGTTCCGAGCAGACGGTTGCCGCAGACAGCTATGCGACCGTAAGCGTAAAAGTCAAGGTTAGCAAGGGCGCCGTTGCATACGTTTACCTTACCGACACTTCGGCAAGTAAAGAGGTGCTTACGTTTAAAGCCCCCTCCTACACCTTCTATTACGACCAAGACGGTAACGTCCTCAAAAAGAAACCCGAAAAAGACCCGACTCTTACCGAGCAGCTTGAAAACATACTTTACACCCTGCGCGACGACGGTCTGTATCAGGACGCCAACGGAAAGCTGTACGCAAACGTTTACAACTATGCAAAGCTTTACAAGGACGCTTCGGCGCAGTATTTCGATAAAGACAAAAACCCCGTGGGCTTCAATAACCTTGTTAAAGGACAGACTTATTACAAAGCCGACGGAACGGAAGCTAACGGATACCTTGTCACCGACGACGGAACTAAGATTTACGAATATAAGGACGGCAAATATTACTATGTAATGAAAGACGTCAAACCCGTAGAAGTTAACCCCTTCGATACAAGCTATGCAATAAAAGGCTACTCCGATATTTCCGAAACTTACGTTGCGAAAATTGAAGGCAACGAAGAAAACGCAAACAAATGGATTACGTTAAACTTCGTACTTCACGCAGGTAGCGCAAGCAAGTCCTACCGTCTGGAGCTTTGGAGCGGAGAAAGACAGTCGCTTGACAGCGGTTCCGCAGAAAACAGCACGGTTATCTTCGATTACAGTTACAGCACCGTTTCCGACGATACGCTGAAAAACGATTATTACGAAAAGAAAATAATAAGCGCTTATCAGGAACTTCTTACAAGCAAAGGACTATTGTCCGGCTTTGCAACTTTGACGGAAAATATCAGCTATTACAAAGAGCTTACCGACAAATACCTTGCAAGCGGCGAATTAACGCAGGCGGATATCGATAAGTATGAAATTTTAACCAACTACGTCGCCCACTACTACACTTACAGTTTATACGACTCGGCAAACTTTAAGCCTTTCAATAAGGAAACGGCTGACGAAAACTCGACCGGATACGATTACGATATAAGCAAATACAGTGAAAAGCTTGCGTATTTGCAGATTTCCGAAGGCGACACCTACACGGTATTTGCGGACTACTCCGTAATAGACCAGTCCATAAGCCTCGGCGAGGACTCGGATACGGGCGACGGCGACAACGACAAGCCTAAGGGAAATAACACAACGGTTTGGTTGTTGGTTTCCTCCATACTGCTTGTTGTGGCGTTGGTTGTGGCTATGATGTCGCTGTTAATCAGAGATATGCTTAAAAAGAAGCGCCGTGAAAAAGCGATAGGCAAAAACAATTTCAATCATCAGAAAGCAAACCGCTATATGAAGAAGCTTCACCTTAAAAAGGAAGAATTCGAAGAAGTGGATATTTCCGACGACGAAGAACAGCCTGTTGCGACCGAAGAAACGCAAAACCCGGAAGCCGAAACGGTTGAAACGGAAGAACCCGAACAGCCGACTGAAAGCGGTGAAATTCCGGAAGAAAATAATTCCGACAACGGCGAAGAAGAATAATCAAAACATTTAAACCGCCCGCGCAATAGCGCGGGCGGTTTTATTACGGTTAATTAAAAAATCAAATTCTCAATCCGGAAGGCAAATGGTTTTTGGCAACCCCTTCGACAACCTTACACCAACCGAGAGGATAACCTCTGTATGTTACAAGGTTCCAACCCTTTTCGGCCGTAGGCGCCTCAAACGTAAGTCCGTGTAAATAGTTAAGCGCGGTGTACTCGTCCACGTCTACGCTTTTCGCTTCGTCTGCCTTTAAAGCCATTGCAAGTCTGTGCGACGGAATAAACCGTTTCCCCGCCGAATCGTTGCAACCCAAAAACAAGCCTTCCGCACGGCAAGCTTTATAACCCGACCGAAAATTAATATCCGGCATTCCGTCAAAAAAACTGCGGATAGCACGGTCGCTGTCGTAGACGTTTTCAAGCTTTATCCCAAGCGTTTGCGCTTCCCACTCTCTGTACGGTTTTAAGCTGTTGCCGTCTTTTACGCAAGGCTTTTTCAACTTCAAATCTGTGCGTTTACCGTCGGTTTTTTCGAGGACGGCGCAAAAGTGTCCTTCCCCGCGTATATTGTGAGGCAAAAGCCTTTTCATGTCCAACAGCTTATAATTTTTATTATTTTTTAAAAAGCTTTCTATCTGTCGTTCATTTTCATCGGATGAAAATGTGCATGTTGAATATACCATTCTTCCGCCGACCGCAAGCATTCTGTCGGCGCATTCAATAATATTTTTCTGTCTTTCGGCGCAAATTTCTACGTTTTTAAGGCTCCACTCGGGTATCGCGTTAGGTTCCTTTTTAAACATTCCCTCTCCCGAACAGGGTGCGTCCACAAGAATTTTGTCAAAATAACTTCCGAAAAGTTCCGCCATAACTTCGGGCGTTGCAGACGTCAAAAGAGTATTTTTTATACCCATACGCTCTACATTGCTTTCCAGAATTTTAAATCTGTCGTAATTGATTTCGTTTAGTACAAGCACGCCTTCGCCGTCCATGTATTGCGCAAGCTGAATGCCTTTGCCGCCCGGTGCCGAGCATAAATCCAATACTCTTTCCCCCGGGCGCACGTCCAGCTCCGGCGCGGCGCACATTGCCGACGGCTCCTGCACGTAATACAAACCCGCCGCGTGCTCTATTGTTTTGCCCGGCGAATCCGAAAGAGTATAAAACCCGCTTTTCTCCCAGGGCACGCAGCCGTCGAGAATAACGGGTGAAATTTTTTCAAATTCCTCAACGGAAATTTTAAGCGTATTTGCACGTACTCCGCGGACAACCGGCTTTTCATAGCTTTTCAGAAAATTATCGTAATCCGCACCGAGCCGCGCCTTCATGACGGAAAGAAATTCCCGAGGCAAATTCATTTTAAAAGCTCCCTCAACCCGTCAGGAGTAAGCACGACCACTCCTTCACGCTTTCTTGCGCTTTGCGAACGAACGCCGTCGTCGCTTTCCTCGCAGACGTAATAATCACACTCGTCTAACCGTGCGGAATACTTCCCGCCGCGCTCGTAAATTGTGTTTACCAGCGGTATCGAAATTTCGGTATTATTTTCGATAGTCCTTGCAAACGTAAAAATTTTACCTTTCAAAGCGCCGTCTTTGTTGCTTTTTTTGCGCGAAACGTTATTGAAAAAAAGTATTCTCGCCTTTGCGCGGGCGGCCTTTTCGGCGCGCTTTTCCCTGTTGTAATTGCGCATTCCCTTAGACTGCGGACGCGTAATATTGTAATTTTCTATTTTTCCGTACAAAATGCCCAAACCGTCTAAAAGTTCCGAAAGAGCGCAACCTTTTTCCGCACACATTGCCTGCACTATACGCATTGTGGCGTAAGCGTCGTCGGCGGCGCGGTGCGGAGTAAACTCCACACCCAAATCGTTTGCAATATGCTCCAAACCGAACTGACGCGAAAAGTCGTTTTTTACCGCCATATAGACCAACTGACTGTCCGTAAAGCGGAAGTTAAACGACGGCAATCTGAAACGTCTCGTTTCCAAATTGAGATATTTGACGTCGTTGACGGTGGAATGTCCGCACACGACGTTTTCGGGATTTTCCAAAAGCGACTTTATATACGGATACACTTTTGTAAATTTTGGATATTTTTTAAAATCGTCGTAGTCGTACGGCAAAACAATACCCTTATCGCCCTTTCTGTCCGTAAGGCGGAACTTGCCGCGCGGATTGATAAGAATATCTTCTTTTTTTATAATATTGAAATTTTCGTCGCAGACGACGTAGCCGAATGCGCAAATTTTTGCTTCCGTTTTATTGACGCTTGCGCACTCGATATCGAAAAATACTAAACTCATTTTTACCGAAAATTAATTTTTACCGAATAATTATAACATATTACGATTTAAATATCAACTTTAAGCCGCGCCGCCTATTGACAAATATGATAATTTATAATATAATTTTTTTGAAATGAAAAAATTGTTGACAATTGTCGTATGCGACGGAACGCAAGACGTTAATACCGAAAATTTTAACGAAAATATAGAAATTACAGTTGTCGAACAGGGCAACGTCTCTCAGGCAATAAAGAATTCAAAAGCCAAATTTACGTTTGTTTCCGACTGCGGTATTTCCGCAGCCGAGACGGATTTCTTTCTTGAAACACTGCGCGAAGCGAATACCGATATGGTACTTGCCTCGGACGTTTGCGCTGTCAAAACCTCTGTTTTGAAGGATTGCGATTTAAAGAACGCGGACGCTTTTACTTACAACTCTTTCGGGGCAATGAACTGCAAAACCTTGAAAAGAATACGTTGCGTTCCTTTCATGACGGAAAAACAAAAATTGGAATGCACTGACAAAACGACGCATAATTTGCTTTGTGTTGCGGATGAATTCAAAAAAGTCAAATCCAAACTGAATAAAGATATTTATGCTTACGTATTCGACACGCTTTGCGACAGGCTGGTAACCTACTATATGACTGCCGTACTTGCGGTCAAAGACGGAAATTTGCCCGCCGAGAAGCTTATTGAGTTCGATAACCGCCTTAAAGGTGAAATCGTGCTGTTTCTTGCGTTGGAAAAACGTTTCACTGCGACAAAGTTGCAAAAACTGAGAGAAAAGGGCTTCAAAATATCCGGTCTGAAAGCGAGAAAATTCAGAAAACTGCTTAATATCTGACAGAAAACACCGCGGAAATTATCCGCGGTGTTTATTATTTTTTAGGTAAAATTTTGTCTTTACCGCCCATATATTTACGCAAAACTTCAGGTATATATACGCTGCCGTCTTTTTGCAGATGGTTTTCCAAAAACGCTATCAACATTCTTGGCGGCGCAACTACCGTATTGTTTAAAGTGTGGGCGTACTCGTTTTTGCCTGTTTGTGAATTTTTATATCTTATTCCGAGTCTTCTTGCCTGTGCGTCCGTAAGATTGGAACAACTGCCTACCTCGAAATACTTTTTCTGTCTGGGGCTCCATGCCTCTATGTCGCAGCTTTTGTACTTTAAATCAGCCAAATCGCCGGAACAGCAAACAAGCTGTCTTACGGGAATTTCCATGGAAACAAAAAGCTCTACGGTGTAATTCCAAAGTTTTTCATACCAGCTATCGCTTTCTTCGGGCTTGCAGATAACTATCATTTCCTGCTTTTCAAACTGGTGTATACGGTAAATTCCGCGCTCCTCTATTCCGTGAGCGCCTTTTTCTTTTCTGAAACAGGGAGAGTACGAAGTAAGCGTTTGAGGAAGCGAAGCTTCGTTTAACACTTCGCCCATGAATCTGCCTATCATTGAATGTTCAGACGTACCTATAAGATATAAATCCTCGCCCTCTATTTTATACATCATGCCTTCCATTTCTTCAAAGCTCATAACGCCGGAAACGACGTCGCTTCGTATCATGAACGGCGGAATGCAGTAGGTAAAGCCTTTGTCTATCATAAAATCGCGAGCATAGGTAAGAACAGCCGAATGAAGGCGCGCCACATCGCCCAAAAGATAATAAAAGCCGTTGCCGCTGGTGCGCCTTGCGGCGTCTAAATCTATTCCGCCGAGCGACTCCAGAATATCGAGATGATACGGAACCTCGAAAGGCTTTTCCTTCGCTTCCAAAAAGACTTTGCCCTGAACGTTTTCGCTGTCGTCCCTGCCTATGGGAACGTCGTCCGCAATAATGTTGGGAATCGACATCATGCAGGTTTTAAGTCTGTTTTCCGCTTCGGCGCTTTCTGCTTCTATTACGGCGATACGGTCGTTATTTTCCTTGGAAAGAAGCTTTGCCTTCTCCGCTTCTTCCTTTTTACCCTCGCGCATCAGCAAACCGATATTTTTAGCAAGCGAATTGCGCTGGGCGCGGCGGCTGTCGCCTTCCTGCTGCAACGCACGCTTTTTACCGTCCAGCGCGATAATTTCGTCTACCAGACCAAGCTTTTTATCCTGAAATTTTTTCCTGATATTTTCTTTAACAAGCTCCGGATTATCCCTGATGAGGTTAATATCTATCATGAAATTTTCCTCCGTTTTAGTTCAATAAAATTATACTTCAAATTTTTGCCAATTGCAATTAAATAGCTTATAATATCTTGAAAAATTAATTCAAGCATGATATAATGTACTTATCTTTTTATTATCCGGTAAAATATGAGTAAAATTTTTTATAAAGTAAACGGTAAAAACGAAAAGTCAGACGCGGAAAAAACCGCGCCCGACCAGACGCGCGCGGCGGACGAAATTTCAAATTCCGTCGACGTTACCGAAACCAAGACCGAAGCAAAAGACAAAGAGCAGTTCAACAAGGAAAAAATTATAAAATACTTCAAGCGACACCCCAAAAAGACGGCGAGCGGAAAAGTAGACAGATTTTCTCCCAAACTGAACAAGGGACTTTCGTCAACGCAGGTTCAGACGAGGTTTACGCAATTTTTGTTCAACGATACCAATAAAAAGTATTCGCGCTCCTATGCGAGTATTTTTATAGGTAATATCTGCACGTTTTTCAACCTGTTGTGTCTGCTAGCCGGTATCGCGCTTATTATTGCATATACCAAAGGTATTACCAATTATTTGGTTATAATAATTACCACCGCAAACATAGTTATAGGTATTATTCAGGAAATACGTTCCAAGCGGTCGATAGATAAACTGTCGATACTTGCCGCCAATACGGTTAAGGTTATCCGCGACGGAGAGGTTACGGAAATACCGGTAACGGAAATAGTGCTTGACGACGTGCTTATTTTAGAGCTGGGAAACCAGGTCCCCGCAGACTGTATACTTGCGGAAGGCTCGGTAGAAGTAAACGAAAGTCTCTTAACGGGCGAATCCGTTCCCATTAAAAAATCCGTAGGCGACACGCTTTATGCGGGTAGCTTTATTTCAAGCGGAAACGGAAAATTCAGGGTGGAGAAAGTCGGTAAGGAAACTTACCTTGAAAAGCTTTCCTCAAAGGCAAAAAAATATAAGCGCCCCAATTCCGAGCTTATGAATTCCACCAAACTTATAATCAAAGTTATTTCCATTTTGATTATACCTATTGCCATAGGAATGTTTTTCATTACCAAAAACAATTATGACCCTACGGCAGGCGCGACGGATTTTATTTTCGACGCGAAAATAAACTTTGCGATACAAAAAACCTGCGCCGTAGTTATAGGAATGATTCCTTCGGGCATGTTGCTTTTGACAAGTATCGCGCTGGCGGTCGGCATTGTCAGACTTGCGAAAAACCAGACGCTTGTACAGGATATGTACTCGCTTGAAATGCTGGCGAGAGTCAACGTACTTTGTCTGGATAAAACGGGTACTATTACCGACGGAAGAATGCGCGTAAACGACTGCGTTATTTTAAACTCGGTCGGGGATTATTCGCTTAACGACATTATGGGCAGTATGCTTGCCGCATTGGAGGACAATAACCAAACCTCCATTGCGCTTTACAATCACTTCGGTCACAGCGACGCGCTTACGGCAAATGCCACGCTTCCTTTCTCGTCAAAAAGAAAACTTTCCGCAGCGTCGTTCGACGACGTGGGAACTTTTTGTATGGGCGCGCCGGAATTCGTTTTAAAGCCCTATCCCGCCAAGGTTGAAAAGATAGTGAAAAGCTATGCGCAGATGGGCTTGCGCGTCATAGTGCTTGCACACTCGCCCTCCCCTATTGTCGGAGAAAAGCTGCCGGCGGTGCTTAAACCTATTGCGGTTATTTCCATTGCCGACAATATACGCGAGGACGCCGTTGATACCATTAAGTGGTTTGGCGAAAACGACGTAAATATAAAAGTAATTTCGGGCGACAATCCCGTGACGGTTTGCGAAGTCGCAAAGCGCGCGGGTATAAAGGGCGCGGAGAAATATATTTCTCTCGAAGGTCTTAACGAGTCGGAAGTGGCGAATATCGCAAACAAATACACGGTATTCGGCAGAGTAACCCCCGAACAGAAAGCCGTGCTTGTTCGCTCTATCAAAGCGGAAGGAAACACCGTTGCAATGACGGGCGACGGCGTAAACGATATACTTGCGCTTAAAGAAGCGGACTGCGCGATATCAGTTGCATCGGGAAGCGAAGCGGCAAGAAACGTAAGCCATTTGGTGCTTATGGACAACAACTTCAACTCCATGCCGAAGGTCGTAGCCGAGGGCAGACGCGTTATAAACAACATTAAAAATTCTTCGTCGCTTTATCTTATGAAGACGCTGTTTACGGCTATACTCGCATTGCTTTGCATAGCGTTGCAGGTGCCTTATCTGTTTATGCCGCAGAATATGCTTCTGCTTGAAATTTGTATTATAGCTATACCTTCGTTCTTCCTTTCACTGCAACCCAATAAAGACAGAGTGCGAGGAAAATTTATTACCCACGTCATGAGCGGAGCCGTTTCCGGCGCACTTTTAATGGTTATATGCGTAATGTCCATGTATATAACCAATTCGATAGATTCAAAGGAATTCGGCGGGCATTATCAGGCAATGTGTATGATTGCGCTGACTTTCTCGGGACTTGTAATGGTTTACAGAATTTGCCGTCCGTTTAACGTTTACCGCGCCGTGCTGTGCGCGTCAATGCTGGCGCTTTGTATAACCGCTTTTGCAATACCGCAGATTGCCGAACAGCTTTACAAGGGTTGGTCGGGTATCAAATGGGACTATGCGAAGATTCTTATCGTAGTCGTCGTAATAGAAGCCGCGTTCCCCGTTTCCGGCTGGCTTATAGAGCTTATGCATTTTATTTTCCCTTCATCGACAGGGAAACAGCGTCACGCAAAGCAACAGCCCCCCGCGCCTCCCGCGCCTCCCGCACCGCCGGCACCTCCCGCCGACTCGTCAGAAGAAAAACAATCAGCTTAGAAATATTAAAAAGCAGCGGAGACTTTTTAAAGCGCACTTCCCATAGGGAATTAAAAAACTAGATTTTTAAGAGTTGTATTTTCAAGCGATGACAAACGCTCTCGAACGAAATGTTCGAGAGCGTTTTACTACAAACTATTTAGAAAGATAAATTGAAATTTATTTGTGTTTTAGAGCGTGCAATTTTATGTTTTCGACAAATCCGATATTCCTTTTTAGAATTTGAACATTAAACGGTTTTCCGTGCCCCGAAAAAATTTTGGTAGGCTGTAATGTAATAATCTTTTGCCACGACTGCAAAAATGCTACCTTATCTTCCGCCCATATCGTTATGTTGTGTTTGCTTGGAAATCCGTTCATTGCCGCATCACCGCAAAACAGATAGCCATTATTCAAAAGCAACGAAATAGAATCAGAAGTATGTCCTGCTGTTTCTACGATTTTGCCGTTTAGCTCTTGTTCCAAATAAGCCCTATTGTCATTTGATATAATGATTAGCCTACTTTCATATTCGGTTTGTATAGGCGGAAATTTGTGCTGTCCCATCCCGAACAACTTCATCACATTGCAAAATGCAAGTGCAAGTTTACTTGTACAACCGCCGACAAAAGAGTTTTGCCCTTTGCGTAAAGTGTCAATCCCTTTATCGCTCATAATGACTTTCACTTCTTGATTATCGAACAAAAGCTGATTTATAAATCCGGCGTGGTCGTCGTGTGCGTGTGTCATAAAGCAATATTTAATTTGATTGATTTTAATATTATTTGCTTTCAGTTTCTTTTTGAAATTCCTATAACTATTTTCATAGCCTGTATCTATAATGACATATCCGTTATCAATTCGGTACCCCCAACAGTTTACAATTCTATTTCCGAAGTTCAAAACATCGGATTTTATTGTTTCATTATATTCGCTATCAATCATAGTATCCTTACGCTAAATTACTGTTTATCGTTCAGCTATTATATCACGAAAAATGAAAATGCGCAACCGATTGATTGAATTTTGCGGGAAATATAAAACATATCTATATCTCACTAGGCTACGAGTA
>ERZ777011.2480-NODE-2480-length-14636-cov-17.624443_pt1 | contig 14636 bp, 6 predicted proteins | sample MGYA00374964_ERZ777011 | MGnify/ENA primary metagenome ERZ777011 (study PRJEB29310, sample SAMD00008975) | mouse gut metagenome | study: EMG produced TPA metagenomics assembly of the Metagenome analysis of fecal microbiota from mouse which was promoted...
CCATACTTATGCGTCCGACTTATACCCCAAAATTCGATGTTTTCAAATTTTTGTAATCGTACTTAATATTTTGACACATATTTGTGCAGAAATCAAACGGGGCGTTACTACTTCTTATCAGACTCCACATGGACAAGTCAGGAGTATATAAACGGTTGGCAACAGGATCGTACTTATGACGTGAGCACTTCAGATAAATGGATGAAGTTCTCTAAGATATTTGGAGAAGAATAATCTACATTAATCTTTTAACGAAGACCTCGCATCTGATTTATTCGATTAGACGTGAGGTTTTTCATATCTGCAAGTCTGTTTTGTTCCATGTATTGTCCAATATGTTGTCTAATTTGGCTCATATTGTCAAGTCCTACATTGTTTAAAATTAGTAAATTTGCGTATGAATTTAATATCTGCAATCATAATGGACATTAGGAATATAGCCAAGATTGTTTTCAGACTGATTGTGTTAGTTTCGGTTCTTTTGAAACCATCTTATAGTCATTCAATGCCGCAACTTCCAGAATCTGATTTATCATGGAAAAATGTAACTGTCGATAGTAAAAAAACTGCGGTTTTTTGCCTTTTCAGAGATAGTCATGGATTAATGTGGTTGGGTACTAACAGTGGATTATATTTTTATGATGGAGTAATGACTCATCCAGTTGGAGAGAACACCCTGTTTGGTACTCAAATATATTCCATTTTAGAAAAAAACGACAAGTTGTACATTGGTAGTAACAATGGTCTATTAACTTATGATTTTCAGGTGGGAACAGTCTCGCAATATGAAGTAGAGACACCTCAGGAAATTAGAACTATGTTGTTAAATGACGATGAACTGTGGATTGGAGGGCTGAATGGTATAAGCAAGCTGAATCTTAGAGATAAAAACATTCATGATTATACTGATGGATTGCCGCATAGATCGGTATATTCACTATTACGTGATAGTAGAGGCATTCTGTACGTTGGCACATATAATGGGATTGCAAGGTGGGACTCTCAAACCCAAACTTTTAAATCGGTAAGGGTGCGAATAAACAATATCGACCAATATCCTTTGTTTGCAAATTGCCTTCTTGAAACAGATGACAATGAGAGCATCTATGTGGGAGGAGAAGGTTATCTCTATAAATATACTCCTGCCAATGATCATTGGGATAAAGTAATGCTCGTGGATATGAATAATATTAAGAGTCTGTCAAATGGAGAAAACGGTCATGTATTAATAGGAACTGATAATGGTGTATTTGATTTACAGAATGATTACATTAAGCACTATAGGCATGATTCTCGTCAAGAATTGAGTATTGCAGACAATGAAATCTGGTGTATATATGCGGACAGTCAGCATAATGTATGGGCTGGACATGGGCGAGGTTTTTCTATTGCATCCAATTCTAATTCTTTAAGAACAGTTAAATTAAGTGCACTTACGCATTCCGGGGAAGGATATGAAATCCATTCAATATATCGTGATAGCAGGAATAACTTATGGTTTGGTGGAACTAATGGTGTCATCAAATTATCCGGTGATTCAATGCCTAAATGGTATAGGCATTCAGATTCGCCCAATTCTTTATCACATAACCGAATACGTGCAATTTTAGAAGATAGCGAATATTCAATGTGGTTTGCAACAGATGGAGGCATAAACAGGTATAATCCAAGCAATGATAGTTTCGATGTGTTCCATGTTGTAGATAGCCTTGGAGACCATAATTCCAATTGGGTTTATTCATTGGTAGAAGACAACGGGTACTTTTGGATTGGAAGCTTTCTAAATGGAATTCATTATGTAAATAAGGATAAATTAAAGATTGATGGAGGTACTGTTGTCTCTGATATGTCCATCAATGCCGAGGCACAAAATTCACATAATATTTTGTTAGCAAACAATCTTGTTAATGACATCATTAAAGACGTCAAAGGAAATTTGTGGATTCTTTTGTTTCGAGACAATGCTTTAGTAAAATATACTCCAGCCAAAAAGCAATTCCTTAAATATGACATATTTGAACTCACAGGTGGCTACCCCACTAATATCTGTGCTGATAATGATGGTCGAGTGTGGTGTGCATTTAAAGGGGGAGTTGTGATATTTGACAATAATGAGCATAAGATAGTCCGGTTCCCTGATACGAATAGTGACGAAACAACGCTTGCTATGGGTAAAGTTGGTGATGGAATGTGGATATCTACACAGAGTAATGTCTGGAGGATAGACGGCAAATCGTTGAAGACATTTATACTTCCCATACCTCAAAAGTCATATACAGCTGTATTTGAAGACACTATCAATAATAAGGTTTATCTTGGGGGGACTGATGAAATATTGGAAGTTGATAACAACGTGATTGGAGGCAGCATGGATTATAAGACCATCCGTATGATTCTCAACGATCAAGGAGACGGACACCTTAATCTTTCAGATCTAAAAAGCGGAGCGAAAGGTATAAAAATACCTTATGGCGGTAACATTAAATTGGTTATCAGCACTTTGGACTATTCTCCGGAAACAGTACAAAGGTTTATGTATAAACTTGCTGAATCTACAACAGATACATTGGATGGTTGGATTGTTATGCCGGAAGGTTCTAATACGATAACATTCTCTGACTTAACAATGGGAAATTATAGACTTCTTGTGAAGACAGTTGGCTCCCCAATGGAACCGATTTCAATACCACTAACGGTGAATCCTCCAATTGTTTTGTCTTGGTGGGCTATACTTATATATATTATAGTCGCACTAGGAATAATATATTGGATTGTTTGGTATACAAAAAAAAGAAATATTCGTGTTTTTCAAGAGCAAGAGAGACAGACAGCATTGGAAAATGTAGAAAGGAAACTATCTTTCCTCTCCACTATTTCTCATGACTTGAAAACTCCATTGTCAATGATTCTTGGTCCGGTTAGTCTGATGAAAGAGCGAGCTAAAGATTCTGAAAGCAAAAAGAATATAGAAACAATATATGATAATGCTGTTAGACTTAATAATATGATTCACCGAACATTGGAGTTGCAACATCTGGAGGATACCGATGAGAATTTACTTATGCTTTCAATTTTTGATATCGTGGAATTTTGTAAAGGTGTTTTTGAAATATTTAAAGAGAACAACCAAAACAAGAACTTCTTTTTTCATACATCTTGTCAACAGATTCTCATTGAAGCTGATGCGGTAAAATTTGAGTCTGTAATTACCAATCTTTTATCAAATGCTTGTAAATACTCGGATGAAGGAGCAACAATATCTTTGGGTATAAGTACACGAAACAATAATGTTGAAATCATAGTGTCAGATGATGGCGTCGGGATATCAGACACAGATCAATCTCTTGTGTTCCAACGAATGTTCAGGGCTCCGTCAACATCAAAATTACGAGAAGGAACAGGTCTTGGTTTATATCTGATAAAAAAGTATCTTGAACTTATGGGCGGAAACATAAATCTATACAGCAAGGAGAATCAAGGTACATCTTTTGTCGTAACGTTGCCTATATCAGAAAAGATTATTCCTGAAGATTATAAAAGTAATGCTTCTCAAGACAGCGATAAGTCCAAAATTCTTATCGTAGAAGACAACCGCCAAATTTCCGCATTCATAATGGGAATCCTGAATGATAACTTTACATCTCTTTCAGCTGAAAATGGTCGTTCCGGTCTTGCGATTGCAGCTTCATTTGCCCCTGACCTGATAATCGTTGATGAAATGATGCCTATTATGAGCGGGCTTGAGATGGTTAAGCGAATGAAGCAAAATCCACGGTTAGCACCTATTCCAATAATAATGCTTACTGCCAAATCTGACAATAAGACTGAAAATGATAGTATCAAGTTAGGTATAGATGTGTTCATGACGAAGCCATTTGAGCCATCATCTTTATTGGGAAGAATCAATCAACTTTTGAATGCTCGAACAGAAATAAAAGAAAGAGTACGAATACAGACTATAACTGAAGCTGAGTCAAAGCCTATTGAGGCAGAATCCACAAATGAAAAGTCCCTTGCTAAAATCGCAAAGATTATAGAGGACAATATCTCAGACCCCGATTTGAATGTTAACCTACTTTGTGAGAAAAGCGGAATCCCCAATAAGCAGCTTTATCGTCTTATTAAAAAGTACATGGGACTACCTCCGTTAGATTACATCAGAAGTGTCAGACTTCAAAAAGCAGCAGTTCTTTTAAGCCAGCACAGATTCACTGTTGCAGAAATTTGTTATATGGTAGGATTCAAAACGCCATCTTATTTTGCTAAATGCTTTCAGAACCAATTCGGTGTCAAGCCAAGTCAATATCAGTCGGATGATGAGGCTGTTGACAAAAAATAAGACAAATAGTATGCTTTTAACAGCCTAACAGGGGGGGTGGGTCTAATTTGTTGCATCAATTGTCCGATAATTTTATATCTGTCTGCTATATGTAAAGTAAATTTGCAACTAGACCTCAGGTACTAATTGACAGGTAATAAAGATTGTTTTTAGTTTTGGAAATGGCTAATACCATTTGATCACCTTAAATCCTTTCAATTATACAATAATAAACATTTCTAATGGACAAAGCAATTGGCAATGCCGAAATAAGGAGCTGGCTATTGGGACTAATAATCTCAATTCTTCTTATACCCGTTTCGGCTTACGCCCAGACACAAAAGACGGTAACGGGTACTGTCATTGATGAAACCGGGGAGCCTCTTATCGGTGCAACGGTTAAAGTTGTAGGTGAGCCCATAGGTGCTTCCACTGATTTTGACGGACACTATGTCCTAAAAATTCCTACAACAGCGAAACAGCTCGCATTTTCTTATGTGGGTTATGACAATCTCATAGTGGATATTACGTCAGATGTTATTGATGTAACAATGAAACCTAACAGTGAAGTTCTTGACGAGATAGTCGTGATTGGTTATGGTGTACGTAAAAAGGATGATCTTACCGGTTCCGTTTCAACCGTAAGTGAGAAAGACTTCAATAAGGGTATGATTTCATCGCCAGAAGAGCTTGTAAACGGAAAGATTGCCGGTGTGCAAATTGTAAATGGCGGCGGTTCTCCAACATCCGGTTCTACAATTCGTGTCCGAGGAGGTGCTTCTCTTAATGCTTCCAATGATCCTCTTATTGTATTAGATGGTGTTCCTATGGAAGTCGGCGGATCTGTAAGTGGAAGCGGAAACTTTCTGAGCCTTATCAATCCCAATGATATTGAGAGTATGACCATTCTCAAAGATGCTTCATCAACTGCCATTTATGGTTCAAGAGCATCCAATGGTGTCATTATCATCACAACAAAGAAAGGAAAAGGTGATGGTATAAAGGTTTCATTCCAAACAACCAATTCACTTTCTACCAAGACCAAGACATCAGATATGCTCTCTACCGATGAGTTTATTGGAATTGTAAATGAACTTGGCACAGATCGTCAGAAGTCCCTTCTCGGCAATAGCCGCACTAATTGGAATGATTTGATATATCAGACAGCATTTGGCACAGATAATAATTTAAGCGTATCAGGTCGTGCAGCATCTTGGCTTCCTTTCCGAGTATCGGCAGGGGCATATTATCAAGATGGTATTTTGAAAACGGATAATGCAAAGCGTTTTACAGGCAATCTCAACCTTACGCCATCATTCTTTAGGGATGAACTTAGATTTCAATTCAGCCTAAAGGGTACATATTCAAAAAATCGTTTTGCAGATACGGATGCAATCTGGGGCGGAGCGACATTAAACCCGACAATTCCTGTATATTCCGGCAATGATTCTTTTGGTGGATATAATGAAGCAGTAGATGCAAACGGAATCCCTGTAACAGGAGCACTTGCCAATGCGCTTGGACGTCTAAATCAATATAAATCTACCTCTGATGTGTATCGTGTCATCGGCAATATTGATGTTGATTGGAGCATCCGATGGGTCAAAGGACTTAGACTTCATGCAACTGGCGGATACGATTGGTCTAAAGGAGAGGGTACTATTGTAGTTCCTAAGGAAGCTATTTCTTATTATACAACAGGTGGTCGTAATTATACTTACGGACCTCAAAAAAACTATAATAAGTTATTGACCTTATATGCAAATTATAATCGGGATTTTAATGCAATAAATTCAAATATCGACATAACCTTTGGATATGATTATCAGTATTGGAAATATACCACACCTTTTTATGCAGTACTGAATGCCGATGGTGTGCAACAATCAACATCTGCAGCCACAGATCAGAGACATTCTTTGATTTCCTACTACGGTCGTTTGAACTATACCTTTATGAACCGTTATCTCTTGACTGCGACAGTCCGCCGTGATGGTTCATCCCGATTCTCTAAAGACAATCGTTGGGGTACGTTCCCGTCAGTAGCTCTTGCATGGCGCGTTTCTCAGGAAAATTTCTTTGAGCCTTTGCGTGGTTGGATAAACGATTTCAAACTTCGTGCATCATACGGTGTGACGGGACAACAGGATGGTATCACCAATTATGGATATATTCCGGTTTATACCCCCGGTCTTGACGGAGCGCAGTACCTTTTCGGAGGGAATCCGGTCTATACTTATCGTCCCGAAGCATATAACCCGGATTTGAAATGGGAGACAACAAAATCATGGAACTATGGTATTGACTTGGCTTTGTTGGAAAACCGGTTCACATTCTCGGCAGATTTCTATACCCGTAAGACAGAAAACCTGCTTGCAACTGTTCCAGTTCCGGCAGGCACAAATTTTGACAAGCTGATGCTTGAAAATGTGGGTAATGTTGATTCAAAAGGTCTTGAACTTGCACTTACTGCACATTTAATTGACAATAAGGATTGGTCGTGGAATGTTACTGCTAATGCCGCATGGCAACGTGTTCGTATCAAAAACTTAACACTTACACCGGGAGCACCAAGTCCCGATACCGAGGTGGGTCCTTGGATTGACGCTTACCAGATGCAGGTATTCTCTACGAATTATGCGCCTTATTCGTTCTATCTTTATAAGCAGCTTTATGATCAAGAGACCGGACGGCCAATTGAAGGTTTGTATGCAGATCTTGATGGAGACGGACAGATAACAAACAATGACCGCTATCATTGTCATTCCCCTGCCCCTGATTGGATTCTCGGTTTGTCAACGAGCCTGCGTTATAAGAAATGGACTCTTTCCACTTCCCTGCGCGCTAATCTTGGTGGATATATTTTTAATGGAATGGCTATGAATACCGGTGCATGGGAGACCATGAGCTATAATGATTATCAGCTAAACAACCTAAATCGGAGTTTTCTTGACACCAGATTCCAGCGCCGTCAGTTCCTAAGCGATTATTATCTTGAAAACGCATCATTCCTCAAAATGGATAACCTTCAGTTGATGTATGATTTTGGACAAGTTTATAAGAGTTTGAATCTCCATGTCTCGGCAATGGTTCAAAATGTATTCACTTTAACCAAATACAAGGGCGTTGATCCTGAAACCGGCAATGGCGTTGATACGGCTGTCTATCCTCGCCCCCGGACATATTCAGTAACATTCGGCCTCAATTTCTAAAAGTACGACAATGAAAAAATTAAATATATTATTCGGCTTTTTGCTGGGACTTGGACTGCTGCTGGGTAGTTGTACTGGCGACCTCGACCAAATGCCAGTAACAGAAACCACATCAAACGATGTGTATTCACAGCCTGAGAACTACAAGAAGGTTCTCGCAAAAATATATGCCTCTTATGTCCTTGCCGGTCAAGGTCAAGGTGGTGACAATGGAGACCTTACAACAATCAACGGACAGGATTTTTCCCGTGGATATTTCAACCTTCAGGAGGCCGCTACTGATGAAGTTGCAAACACATGGTTGTCGGGCAACAATCTCGTTGATTTGACCTACATAAATTGGAGTTCAAAAGACTCATGGGTATCGGACTCTTATTATTGGTTGTTCTTCAACATCACCCTTTGCAATGAGTTCCTACGTAACTGTTCAGATGGCGCAATTGCAAACTTTTCCCCAACCGAACAAAGTGAGATACGTGCTTATCGCTCTGAAGCCCGCTTCATGAGAGCATTTAGCTATTGGATGGTACTCGATCTTTATCGGAAAGGTCCGCAAGTCGATGAGAATACACCAGTGACCGGCTTCATCCCTGAAGCTTATGATGGAGTCGGATTATTTGACTTCATTGAAAACGAACTTAAATCTCTTGTTGCTGAAGGATCTGATGCCTCACTGCCGGATACTAATGAATATGGGAGAGCCAGCAAACCCACAGCATGGGCACTGCTTGCAAGGCTTTACCTTAACAGTGCTGTGTATCGTGGAAGCGTTGATACGAAATATTATACCGAGTGTATAACCGCATGTCATAAAGTGATTTCTAATCCTTCCTTTCATCTTGAGCCGGATTATGCAAAACTTTTCAATGCCGACAATCACAAACGCACACATGAAATTCTATTTGCAATGGTATGTGACGCAGCGACTTCTGTCACATGGGGAGGTGGAACTTATCTCGTGTGTGGTTCATGTGGAAACTCAAGCTCACAAGATCCGGCAAAATACGGTCTGACAAATGGTTGGGGCATGTTCCGTGCCCGTGGTGAAATAGTCGAAAAGTTCGGCGATGTATCCAATACTCTTGATAGCCGTGCTATGTTCTATACGGACGGACAGGAACAATACTTCTCTGGACCAATAGACAATCAGTCGGAAGGATATTTCTTTGAGAAATTCTCAAATCTTACCGACGACTGCGTTGCTGCATCAAACTCGGCAGCTACTGGCTGTTCTACCGATTACCCGTTGATTCGTCTTGCCGACGTGTATCTTATGGCTGCAGAGGCTTTGCTCCGTGGTGGTTCGGGAATTTCCCGTGGTGAAGCACTTAATCTGGTGAATCAAGTTCGTCTCCGCGCATATAATAATGATGAAAGTGGGAAAATATCTGATGCTGACCTCACTTTGGACTTTATTCTTGATGAACGTGGCCGAGAACTATATCTTGAATCAATCCGCCGGACAGACCTTGTACGTTTCGGAAAATTCACATCTGATTCCTATATATGGCAGTGGAAAGGTGGTGTTTTGGATGGCCGCTCAGTTAATGAGCGTTACAATATCTACCCAATTCCGGACACTGACCTTACAGCCAATCCCAATCTGTCAAACCCGCTTTATTGATAACCAACTATGAATTTAAAAAATATATTAAAAGCATCACTGCTGTCAGGTATCACAGCACTTGGCTTTGCCTCGTGTGACAGTGATATCGATCCGGTGTATGTCCTGCCTTCCGAAGATACGACTTTGGGAGGAGCGACAGGTGATATCATACTGACACCTGATAACCCGCAGGCTCTTGCCATGACCATTTACTGGAGTGGAGATGGACAACTTGCCTTGAGCGATACACTCCTTCAAGCACCTGTAAATGCAGCGGAGGAAACAATCCAACTCTCCAAAGATGAACAATTCACAGGCACGATAGATTTGAGCGTGGAAAAAGGTGTCCGTTCCCGCCAATTCTTGTGCGAGGAACTTAATTCTCTTCTTGGACGTCTCGGTTATACAGCCGATGAAAAAGCCCCTCTCTATATTCGCATCCGTTCCGTGCTTTCTGAGAATATGGCTCCGACTTATTCCTCGGTCTTGAAGGCAATGGTTCAATCTTATCGAATTCATTTAATTCTTGGCACGGTGCTTGATAAAGACAGGAATGAGACTGCGATGCGACTTGCATCACCTGATGAGAATGGAATATATCAAGGATTTATGGGCGTAAATGGCTGGACTAATTGGTGGTTCCGAGAAGCTAATAATGTCCTGTGGGGCAATCTTGGCAAGGAAGGCATGACATTCCATGCTTCCTCTGCTGATGACCATTGGAATTTCTGGTTCCCCGATCCATCCGGATGTTATTTTACGACTGTTAACACTGTTGAGAGCTGGTGGAGTGCGCTTCATATCGACAATCTGAGTGTTGCGGGTGATCTAACCGGAGAAATGACATACAATCAGAGAAATAATCAGTGGACTCTACCAATTAGTTTACCCTCTGCATCAACGGTTTCAATCACTGTAACCGGACATGGCCGCCTCTACAACAAAGAGACAACCGATATGGGACCGGCCGTGGAAAAGAACGTTGCTTTCAGTGGTAACAGCCGGAATCTTGTTTTCGGGGAAAATGGTTCTACAATAACTTTGAATCTGCCAGCCGGAGAAACTAATCTATTGCTTGACCTGTCAAATCCATTGGAGCTGACAATCGCCGCAGGCGATATTCCGGATGAACCCACTCCTGAAACAGAACCTTACTTGTATTTTTCCGGAGTCGTGGATTGGAATGGCTTTGATGACTACATATCCCTATACGATGAATCAGCCAAGTGCTATGGAGGTGCCCACTGGATTGCTTCAGAATGGGGTTATCGGGCATATCCCAAGGCTGAATGGGATGTAGCATACAAGGGCGCGGATGGTGCAACTCCTCTTGCTGGAAATCTGGTTCTTGCCGAGTCTGGCAATGACGGAAACATCCCTCAACCTGAAAACGGACTATATGTTATGGATTTCAATATGTCAGCGTTGACATATACTCTTACTCCAGTCAATGCAGTTTCTTTTACGGGATTGAATGACGATTGGAGCGAGCATCCAATGGAACAGTCTAATGACAATCCGGAGGTGTTTACCGGTGAATTTATTAAAACTGCCAATACTCCGTGGGGCGTAAAAGTTCTGATAAATGGAGATTGGGGGCTGTTCTTCGGTGGTGGAGATGGTAAATTAAAACTCGGTCATTCTGATGCCACTACCGGATTTGATGGAGACAACGACTTGACCATTGGAGAGACCTATATCCTGACTGTGGATCTTGGCAAACAAACGTATTCTTATTCGCTAAAATAAAAAGAAATCAATGAAAATGACAACAATAATTCCCGCTTTGGCATTTGCAACCTCAGTATTTTGTGGCGCATGTTCAGAAGACGGACCTGTCACAAATCCCCGACAGGACAATCCTTCAGCAATAGAGAAAGAAGTGGGCTTCGCTCGTGGTGCTGATGTAAGCTGGCTTACTCAGATGGAATCGGAGGGCCGTAAGTTCTACACATCCGGCAGTGACCGACAGGAAATGGAATGTATGCAGCTCCTTCGCGACCATTGTGGGGTGAATTCAATCCGACTCCGAGTTTGGGTAAATCCCAAAGACGGATGGAACAATGTCGATGACGTGGTTCTCAAAGCCCGTAGAGCTGAAAATCTCGGACTTCGTACAATGATCGACTTCCATTTCTCCGACACATGGGCAGATCCCGGACATCAAGAAATGCCCGAAGCATGGAAAGAACTTTCTTTCGATAACCTAAAAAGCGCTGTTGCAAACCATGTGAATGAAACATTGACCGCCTTGAAAAATGCCGGTGTCACCCCCGAATGGGTACAGGTCGGAAACGAAACAACCCCTGGCATGATGCTACCGGTTGGCTCTGTTGACAATCCTGTTCAGTTGACACAACTTAACAATGCCGGTTATGATGCAGTTAAGGCAGTTTTCCCCGAAGCGAAAGTCATTGTTCATCTTGATGGTGGAAACAATCAATGGGCATACGACCGTATGTTTGACATACTTGAAAACAATGGTGGTAAATATGATATGATTGGAATGTCGCTATATCCCTATTGGGCGGAACAACAAGGCGAAACCGGCGGCTGGCAGAAAGTAGCGGATGATTGTATTGCAAACATTAATCATCTCAAACAGAAATATAATAAGCCGGTGATGATTTGCGAAATTGGTATGCCATACGATCAGGGAGAACTCTGCAAGCAGTTAATCACCAAGATGATGGGTACAGACATTGAGGGAATTTTCTATTGGGAACCGCAGGCACCCAATGGTTACAATGACGGCTACAACCTCGGATGTTTCGACAATGACGCTCCCACTGTTGCTCTTGATGCTTTTAAGAACAAATGAAAGGTTATATGAACTCTCGACACTTGATTATATTAATGGCTCTTTCGGGAGCCATTAATATAAATGCCCAACGAACAGAACAGACATTAAAAAACGGGTGGGAATTTTGCCGTGGAGATTCCTTTAACGAGTCTGTATCGCAAAAAGTCACTGTCCCTCATGACTGGGCTATTTACGGCCCGTTTGATAGGAAGCACGATTTGCAGGTTGTCGCTGTTGAACAGAATGGTGAAGCTGAGGCGACTGAAAAGACAGGACGAACCGGTGGACTTCCATTCATCGGCAAAGGCATATACCGTACCGTTTTTGAAGTCCCTGATACTACAAGTCGAACCATTACTCTTGTCTTTGACGGAGTTATGAGCAATGCCGATGTGACATTGAATGGTAAAAAGGTCATTTCTTGGCCATACGGATACAATTCGTTCTATGCCGTTGTCGATGGTATTGCAGTTCCCGGAGAAAACCATCTTGAGGTTGCCTGTGAGAACAAAGACGGGCAGTCTCGCTGGTATCCCGGAGCGGGTATTTATCGCAATGTCCATGTTGTGAATACCGATAAAATCCATATTCCGACTTGGGGAACTTTTGTAACTACTCCTGTGGTTACAAAGGAATATGCTTCAATTTCTTTGACTATGGATATTGAGGGGACGTATAATCGCCAAAATATCAGAGTGGAAACTGTTATCCTTAATCCACAAGGAAAAGAAGTTGCTAAAGCATCGAATGTTTTTTGTGCCAGAGGACAGGAGTTTACACAAAATTTCCTTGTGAACGATCCTGATTTATGGAGTCCACGCAACCCGGAGTTATATACCGCAAAAACCACACTATCTGTTGATGGAAAGAACGTTGATGAATACGAGACCCGATTCGGAATACGCTCACTCGCTTACGTTCCTGAAAAAGGATTTTTCCTTAATGGAGAACCCATAAAATTCAAGGGCGTGTGCAATCATCATGATCTCGGTCCATTAGGGGCTGCCGTAAATAAGTCTGCATTACGTCATCAGTTGGACTTGCTCAAGGACATGGGAGTCAATGCCATTCGTACTTCACATAATATGCCGGCACCGGAACTTGTAGAACTTTGTGATGAAATGGGATTAATGATGATGGTAGAACCATTTGATGATTGGGGATTCCGTCCCAAATCACCCAACGGTTACGGAGCAGTGTTTAATGAATGGGCGGATAAAGATGTATCAAACATGGTACGCCATTATAGAAACAATCCCTCGGTAGTAATGTGGTCTATCGGAAATGAAGTTCCGAGTCAATGGGGAGAACCGGGCATAAATGAACTTATGAGACTACGGAATACTGTAAGACAGCTTGACCCTACACGCCCTATTACCTGCGGAATGGATCAAGTGGGAGAAGGCGCGGTTATTGACAATGGTTTTGCTGCAGCTCTCGACATTCCTGGATTCAATTATAAACCTCAATTATATGATAAATTTTACGAGAAACTTCCCAATCGGTTGATTCTCGGCTCGGAGACAGCATCAACTGTTTCTTCGAGAGGTCAGTATTTCTTCCCGATTGAATTTAAGGATCATAATGTGGTGCTTCATGAAGGTAATCAGTCTAATAGTTATGACAACGAAAGCTGCTCTTGGTCAAATACCCCGGATCTTGATTTCGCAAGGGATGATGATCACGACTGGTGTATCGGTCAATTCGTATGGACAGGATTTGACTATCTTGGAGAACCATCGCCTTATGATACAGATGCGTGGCCCAGCCATAGTTCTGTGTTCGGCATTATTGACCTTGCCTCGCTTCCGAAAGACCGATATTATCTCTATCGGTCCAAATGGAATGATGAATCTCCAACGCTCCACATACTTCCGCATTGGAACTGGAAGGGCCGTGAAGATGAGATTACTCCCGTGTTTGTCTATACATCATATCCGAAAGCCGAACTGTTTATCAACGGTAAAAGTCAAGGGATGAGAGAGAAAAACGATTCTACCGTCTATAATCGTTATCGTCTTATGTGGATGGACACTCGATATGAACCGGGCGAAGTTAGAGTAGTGGCTTATGATAACGACGGACATGCTGTTGCTGAAAAAACAATAAAAACAGCAGGTAAGCCACATCATTTAGTAGCCATACCGAATCGTACATCCCTCACAGCCAATGGTGAAGATTTGTCATATATTACAATTCAAGTAGCCGATAAGGACGGTAATATAATTCCGACTGATAACCGGAGAGTAAAATTCAAAGTCAGTGGAGCAGGAGCATTTGAAGCTACCGCAAATGGTGACCCAACGTCGCTTCTTCCATTCCAAAATCCAGAGATGGATTTGTTCAGCGGTGCAGCAACTGCGATAGTTAGAAGTTCCAATAGCGAAGGAACCTTAATATTTACGGCATCAGCTCCCGGAGTAAAACCCGTAACGACAACAATAGAGGTAAAATAGGTTCAGAATTGGTAAAAAAGATTGTTTTAGGCTGATTTTTTTATCGGAGCAGTCGAAATTCAGCTCCGATCTAAGGCCGAGCAAGTCATCCCCGATGTTGTCGACATGCTAATCAAGTCAGTCGAAGCGATGATAAACTTCGGGCTTTATGGATGTCTGACACAGATAATAGTGTACAACAATATCTGGTAGTGTTTCACTGAGTGTGTCTGAGGCGAGTTCACTCAAGCCTGTAGACCTC
>ERZ777011.2482-NODE-2482-length-14631-cov-3.780530_pt1 | contig 14631 bp, 21 predicted proteins | sample MGYA00374964_ERZ777011 | MGnify/ENA primary metagenome ERZ777011 (study PRJEB29310, sample SAMD00008975) | mouse gut metagenome | study: EMG produced TPA metagenomics assembly of the Metagenome analysis of fecal microbiota from mouse which was promoted...
CCATCTGGGAGCGGGGCAGCTTCCCCAAGCTGGAGATCCCCTTCCCGGAGGACACGGTGAAGGTGTCGGGCATCCCGTCCATGGCCCGGCGGATCATGTTCGCCACGTCTGAGGACAAGGACAAGCCCCTGATGCGCTGTGTGAACCTGATGTTCACCCGGGAGGGGCTGAAGGGCGCGGGCTACAACGGCCGGTGCCTGGTCACCGCCAAGGGCGACGACCAATCCACCGGCAATATCAGCCTGCTCCTGCCCGCCAATTCGCTGGAACGGCTGGCGGCGCTGTGTACCGATGATGATGAGTTCCTGGTGGGCATCGCCGGGGGCTACCTCGTGTTCATGCGGCAGGGACTGATGTACGGCGCCCTGCTGATGGAAGGCGACTACATGGACACGGACCGGCTCATGGACAGCATCCGCAACCAGTTCACGGTACTCACCGATGTGGCCGACCTGCGCCGGGCACTGAAGGTTGTGGCGGCGGTAGCACCCAAGGGCCGGGTGAAGCTGGCCTTTGACCGCGGGCGGATCACCTTCTCCTGCCAAGGGGAGCTGGGTTCGGCCAGCCAGTGCCTGGAGACGGCCCCGCTGACGGGCGTGCCCCGGGGCGAATACTGGTATCAGATCCCGGACCTGATGGCCTGCCTGCGCTCGCTGTCCGGCACCGCCACCCTGGGCATCGCCCAGGCGGGGATGCTGGATCTGTCCACGGAGGGCGCCTACTATATGCAGACCGCCATGCGAGAGCCTGCGCCTGTTGCCGCGCCTGTGGTAGTGGAGGAAGCGCCCAAGGCCGAGCCGAAGAAGGCCGTCAAGAAGGCCAAATCCACAAAGGCCCCCAAACCGAAAACCGCCAAAAAAGCGGCGTAGGGGGTGCAATATGTGAAGGAGAACGACATTTGCCGTTATTGCGGCGGCGTGATCAAACTGATCCCCGCCAGCGCCGTCTACGGCGGGTCCACCCGGCGGCTGGGTATGGAGGGCGAGTTTGTCTACCAGTGCCAGAACTGCAACGCCCGGGTGGGCTGCCATAAGGGCACGACCCGGGCCCTGGGGAACGTGGCCAACGAGGTGCTGCGGCTGAAGCGGATGGAGGCCCACCGCAGGTTTGACGTCCTGTGGAAAAGCGGGCAGATGAGCCGGACAGGGGCATACCGTTGGTTGGCGCAGGCGCTGCGTCTGCCGGACGGCCGCGCCCATATCGGCGGGTTTGAGATGGACCAGTGCCAGAAGGTCATTGAGCTGTGCGAAAAAATGAAAAATGAGGAGGCGGCATGATGCGGGACTGTGAGCGTGAGGAACCGTTATGCACCTGTGTTGACTGGAAAACGGGTGAGTTGGACGAGCGAATTCACCATCTTGTATGCAATTTTGAGCTTACCGGCTTTGATCTGGAGTATACCACGCTGGAGCCGGAAGCGGGACGTTACCTGTGCCGGATTGGCCGGTGCCGCGTCTGCGGAAAGCGCCTGTGCTACGGGGATGAGCTGCCCGCCCAGTCCACGCCGGACGATCTGCTGGCGGAGATCTTCCGCCGGACGTTCCAGATGTGGCTGGACAGCAATGAGCGCCTGCCGGGTGGCATGGACTGCTTTACCGGCCTGTTCTTATCGCTGTTTCATGAAAGCGACCGGGAATTTGTCTGTGAATGGATGGAGCAACTGGCGGAGGATGCCCGCCGGGGCATCGTCGGGGAGGGCCCGTAAATGGCAAAGCAGAAATACACCTTCCCAAAGCCGTCCTGCCCCAGCTGTCCGTACCACGAGGCGGTGGGGACGGGCCTTATCCAGACCCGCTACTGCAACGGCTTCCCTAAAAAGCGGAAAGCCAAGCGGTTCCGCTCGTCCGACCCCAAATATAAACCGCCCAAGTGGTGCCCCCGGCTGATCTCGCCGCCGGCGTGCCGTGTCTACGGCTTTGTGGATGAGGAGAACGAGCTGCTGGATTGGCGCCTCAACCGAAGGGACTATAGGCCGGACGCGTCTGTCTACCCCTCGGCGTCCCGCTACTATCTGCGTTGCGAAACGACCCTCGGCCTGACCGCCAAGCAGTTTTATGACGCCGCGCAGAAGGAATCTATGGAAGATCTCTTTTTCAATGTTGGGGTGGATCTGGAATACGGGGAGATCATTGAGATCGACGACGGCCTGAGTCCCTACTATTTTTACTATTTGAATTATGGCAAAGTGATCCCCCTGTACTATTTCGACCGTGCGCGGGTACAGCCGGCTGATGTTGAAGGGAAAAGAAAGGAAGAATGAACATGATAAACCGATACTGTGGATGCTGCCATCACCTGGCGGGCAGGCCTGATGCCGCCGCCAACTTTTACAACGACCACTTTATCCCCACGGGCTGGGCGTTGAACTATTTCAAGCTCATCGAGTGCCGGGGCGTGAGCCTGATGGGCCGCTGCAAAAACTGCGGCGGTGAACTGGAGGAGGTCATTGAGCTCCCGAAGGGCCTGGCCGGGGACGATCTGATGAAGGCGGTCTATGACACGGTGCAGACCGCCCGCCCCTATAAAGTGATCCTGGACTACTACTGCGCCGGCCTGGAGCGCGGCGAGTTCTACAATTGGCACGATAACCAATCCCAGTTCCAGCGCAGCAGGGAATTTCTGAACCTGTTCAACGACTGGGACCGGGAACAGGCCTGGCTTTGGCTGGAAAAGAATTTCCTGCCGGAGAAGCATACCGAGGTGCTCCGGGACACCGGCGGCAGCCTGTTCAGCAGGGCGATCCGGTTGGCGGAGGCCAGCGGCGATTTTGACCGGGCCAAGGCCATCCTGGACTACCATCTGCCCTGTGAGCACGAGGAGGGTCTGAATGAAAAAGCGGAGATCACCGCCTATGAGTTTGATTTTGTACCCGTCCTTAACTATGGCAGTGAGGGCATCTATATCAGCTGCTACCTGAAGGGCAAGTTTGATGAACTTGGGTGCTATTCCCTTCACATCGGTAGCCTGAAAACGCTGCGGCGGGATCTGGAGAGCGAGAAGATCATGGGTGAACTGTGCGGTGTGCTGCACCACTATGCGAGCCAGTGTGTCAACCGGGATATCCACCGTTATACGCCGCAAAGTGAGCTGGAGGCGGAGTACCGGCGGCAACTCGAACAGCAGGGCGGGGAGTCGTAAAAACACCGGGGCCGTTTTCGGCCCCCAAAATACAAAGGAGCCATTGAAATGGATAACATCATTTATTTGACTGAGCGCAACCGCATCGTGGAGGAGCACCTCCACTGCATCAACACGGTGATCCGGCAGAACTGGACGCTGATTCAGGCCGCGCGCCTGGAGCGGGATGATGTGTATCAGCAGCTTGCCATCCGGCTGATCCGCTGCGTGGACACCTACGACCCGGCCAAAGGGGAATTGAAGAAGCGTATCTACGCCCAACTGAAGTATGAGCTGCTCAACTGTAAGGAGGTGCGCCGGCTGACCGGCATTACCGGGGCCCCAAAGGACTTCCGGCGGGGAAAGGTCGTTTCCCTCGACGCCATCCGGGAGGACAGCGGGCTGTATCAGGATTATCTGGCGGCGTGACGCAGGAGGCGGAGGAAAAATATGATTTTTGATAAAGCGGGCCAGACCTTTTCGGCTGACGGCAGAGTGTTTACCGTTGGCGGTACAGCCTGGTGCCCCCGGGAGCGCGATGGCGAACTGTTCTGTACCGTCCGCGCCATTCGCGCAGAGGATAACGAGGCCCCCACGGCCCAGTGTGATTTTGGGGAGGACGGCACAAAATGCCTGCCGCTGGATGTGCTGGAGCCTGTCAGCCCGTCCGTTCCCGAGGAAACGGGAAAACTGTACGTGCTCTACTACATCTACGACGGCTCATGTGATGCGAACAATAGTGCGCTGGGTATTTCCAGCGACAAAAGCATACTGATCCGAAAAATGCTGGACGATTTGGACGGCGATTCTTCGCTCAGGGTAAGGCCCGTCTACGCTACGTCATACGCGGATGGGGATATGCTCCATTTCAGCTTTGAAGAGGTGGACGGAGACGGGTACTTGGGCTACACCATTATGCCCGTCCCCGTCTATCCGGGGAGTGCAGACGTATAGGGACAGTAGTGACTTGGTTCCAATGCTATCTTGAACACCTGGAATCAACCGAATTGTCGGTAGAACAGGAGATAAAATCATGCCAAATCAAACGAATCAGACCCTGCGCGACCGTATGCTGGCCGTCATGGCCGATGTGAATGCCCAGGTGGCGGAGCGGGAGGAGCTGGTGGAGGCCATCGCCATCGCCCTGCTCACCCGGAAGAACCTGTTCATCCTGGGCGCGCCCGGCCAGGCCAAGAGCTATGCCATCAACCAGTTCCGCGCCCGCATCATTGGAGCCCGGCAGTTTGAGCGCCTGCTGTCCAAGCAGACCGATGAGGAACAGCTTTTCGGGCGCGTGGACCTATCCAGCCTGCTCCCCGGCTCCGTCCCAGAGTCCGTTGCCGCCGGCGATGAGGTCTATCAAAACCTGCGCTTCAATTTGAAGTCTTTGGTGGGCAGCCTGCCCGGCCGGAAAGACGAACCGGAAGTATTTGAGCAGTTGAAAAAGCACACCGGAAAGCTGGAGACCTACCGGGCGGCTTTGGCGGCCCTCCACACCGGTCAGCCCCAGGTGAATACCTCCGGCAAGCTGCCCGAGGCGGACATTGTGTTCCTGGACGAGATTTTCAGTGCGCCCGTAAAGGCAATGCAATAAATCTGCTCTGGCAAGCAGTAGACAAGAAGCCTTTGTCTATCATCAGCCGACTTACCTTGCGGGGAAACCCATATGGGGAATGTAGCATGTCGGAAAGGCCATAAGTTGACCAGTCACCCGGTCACGACTGAATGGTTGGATGAAACGATGGATATGAGGATAAAACCCTGATTGGTTGAACGACAGTCCGAGCGGTCTCACTCGTGCCTGTAGCGGAAGGTGACCATAGCCGCTATACCGCAGAAGGTGTTTTCCATTTGAATAGGAGAGCATCCAAGGCTTTTTACTCTGCGGCGCGCCGCCATTGGCGGAAAAGGACGGAAATCGTATCCGACAATCCATTAAGCCAAGTTATTGTGTTGCTAAACGGGGATTGCCTAAACCGAAATGCCCATCCAAGGCTATATGCTAAGGCATTGAATATTCGGCATGGCAACGGAGCCTCCATAGTAGTCCGAGAACGGGAAAGCCGTCTACATGGCGAAGGGAGGCAGCTTACAGCCCCAGCACAAATATTGAGAAAGTGTGTGAGACACTATGAGAAATCCAGTAAATGTGCTGAACAGTCTATCTATGCACAGCAAGAAAAGCTCCTATCAGTATGAGCGCATCTATCGATTGCTCTACAATCCTGAAATGTATCATGCAGCCTATCAAAAGGTTTATTCCAAGCAGGGCAACATGACAAAAGGTTCAGATAACCGCACCATTGATGGAATGTCTCTGAAGCGCATCGACAACCTGATTGCCAGCCTGAAGTCCGAACGCTACCACCCGGCCCCAGCCCGCAGAAGGTATATTCCCAAAAAGAACGGAAAGAAGCGGCCTTTAGGCATTCCCTCATTTGATGATAAACTTTTACAAGAAGTCATTCGGATGATGCTGGAAAGCATATATGAAGGCCAATTTGAGGAAACTTCCCATGGGTTTAGGCCAAATCGAAGCTGTCACACAGCCCTTGCCTGTATTCAAAAGTATTACACCGATTGCAAGTGGTTCGTCGAAGGAGACATCGAATCTTTCTTTGACACGATTGACCACGATGTTTTAATTGACATCTTGGCTGAACGCATCAAGGATGAACGTTTTCTGAGACTGATTAGAAAATTCTTAAAGGCAGGCTACCTTGAAGATTGGCAGTTTCACAAGACCTATAGTGGTACGCCACAAGGCGGCATCATCAGCCCCATTCTGGCAAATATTTATCTGGACAAACTGGACAAGTACATGAAGGAATATGCTGAAAAGTTTTCTGTTGGCATTCGTAGAGCACACAACCCAGAATATACAGCAATCCAAACTGAACTCAGAAAATGGGAGTACCGCCTCAAAAGAACGACCACAGAGGCGGATAGGCAGGAAATCCTTACCCACATTAAGGAAATTCAACAGCGTCGGTGCTCAATCCATAGTAAAGTTGACATGGACCAGAATTATAAAAGAATGCGTTTTGAGCGCTACGCGGATGATTTCTTGATAGGTGTTATTGGAAGCAAAGAGGATTGCAGGAAAATCAAGCAAGACCTGAAATGCTTTTTAGCTGAAAGACTACGGTTAAAACTTTCCGATGAAAAGACCCTCATTACCCATGCAGAATCTCCGGCGCACTTTTTGGGATATGAAATCTCTGTGCGAAAATCCCAGTTTCCTAAACCTGGAAGAAAGGGTGTGCCGACCCGTTACTACAGCGGAAAAATTGTACTGAAGATTCCGGCGAATAAAGTCCGAGATAAATTGTTGGAATACGGTGCACTGAAAATCGTTGTACACAACGGGAAAGAGCTTTGGAAGCTATACCCAAGGGCCTATCTAAGGAACAATGATGACCTGGAAACCCTGTCTCGCTATAATGCGGAAATCAGAGGATTTTACAATTATTACTCTTTTGCTCTCAACAGTGGCATAATCAACAACCTCAAATATGTGATGCAGTACAGTATGCTCAAAACTTTTGCTACCAAATACCGTACATCTAAACGGGAAATTATCAAGCGTATGAGAATCGAAAAAGACCTGGGCGTGAGATACTTGGATAGCAAGGGTCGAGAGCGGACAGCTCTTTTCTACAACGAAGGATTCAAACGGAAAAAGGATATAACCGCAAATTGTGACGTAATTCCCAAAACCTTTGTATACAGCGGCAGGGCCAGTTTGATAGAGCGGCTCAAAGCCAAAAAGTGCGAATATTGTGGAAAGGAAAATGTTCCCCTGCATATGCACCATGTACGAAAGCTAAAAAATCTAAAAGGCAAAGAACCTTGGGAGCAGTTTATGATTTCCCGCAAGCGTAAAACCCTTGCTGTATGTGAAGAATGTCACTATAAAATTCACAATGGCAAAATGGACTGATTGTAGGTAGAGAGCCGGATACATCGAGAGGTGTACGTCCGGTTCGGGGGCGAGTGCCCGGAAACCTGCCATAGCGATATGGCAAGGCGCTGGACGCTTAGCCTACAGTGCAACGATGGGGTGCTGAACTCCCTGCTCACCGCCCTCAACGAGCGCAAATATACCAACGAGGGCCGTACTTACCCCATCCCCACCATTTCCTTCTTTGCCGCGTCCAATGAGATCCCCAATTTCAACGACCCCCAGGAGAAGATCCTGGAGGCCCTCTACGACCGGCTGGAGCTGAAGGTGGTGACGGACAACATCGCGGACCGTGCCAAGCGGCTGGCGGTGCTGGCGGACAAGCAGGCGGGGCGTTCGGGGCAGATCGCCGCGGCCATCACCATGGACGAACTGGAACGGATGCAGAAAGAGGCGGCGGCCATCCCGGTGCCCGACGCCGTGAACGAGCTGGCGGACGATATCCTGTGTCAGCTTCGGAAAGACGGCGTCACGGTTTCCGACCGCAAATACCTCAACTACTACCCCATCGCCCAGGCCAAGGCGTGGCTGTCCGGCCACAGCTAGGTGGAGTCCCAGGACCTGCTGGCCCTGAAGAACTATCTGTGGCAGAAGCCCAGTGACCGGGCCATGGTGGAGAACGTGCTGGACCGGATGTGTGTCAACCCCATGCAGGACAAGGTGAACAACCTTCGGGCCATGGCCCTGGACGTGCAGGCGGAATTTGACGCCAACCGCGCCGATGCCGGAAAGCCCAACGCGGGCAGCAAGGCCCTGATCAAACTGAGGGGCGAGCTGGTGCGGCTGTACGGCGAACACCGGAAGCTGGCGGTGGCCGCCCAGTCTGACACGGAGAAAGCGCTGACGGACACGCTCCTGATCGACATGGAGCAGATCAACCGAAAGGCCCACGAGGCGGTGGGCTTCACCTACACGCCGCTGGAACAGCTGGCGGCGCTGCAATAAAAATGCGGAGGGGATAAATCATGCTGAATCACATTGCAATCATGGGCCGTCTGGGCCGGGACCCTGAGCTGCGCCACACCCAGAGCGGCACCCCGGTGGCCAGCTTCTCGCTGGCGGTGGACCGGGACTTCAAGGACAAAAACACCGGCGAGCGCGCCACGGACTGGATCGACGTGGTGGCCTGGCGCTCCACCGGGGAGTTTATGAGCAAGTATTTCGCCAAAGGCCGCATGGCCGTGGTGGAGGGCAGGCTCCAGCTCCGGGACTGGAAGGACAAGGAGGGCAACAAGCGCCGCAGTGCGGAGATCCTGGTGTCCAGCGTCTATTTTGACGACAGCAAACCCAAGGACGGCGAGAGCGCAGGGGACAAACCCAAGGCCGAAAAAGACGACGATTTCCAGCTGCCGGAGGGCTTTGGAACCGGCGGCGACGGCTTCGCGGATCTGGCGGACGATGACGGCGACCTGCCGTTCTGACGTGGCGCATGGCGGGAGGAGCGGCCCTTCCGCCATCCATAAAAAGCGGTTTTACAGGTTGCTATTTTTCCCATAAGCTGATAAACTATAGATATTCTGAATTAAAGTGAAGGGCGGGATGTATCCATGATGTATCCATATATTACATTGGCCGATGATACCGAAATCACCCACTCCCACCTCATTGAGCGTGAAGGCACTCAGTCGGTAGAGGTGCATTTTGAGCGGCCTACGGAGGATGGTTTTATTTCGGCGCGATGTGTTCTCCCGACTTATGAGTGGAAATTCAACGAGGGGTTCCAGCCCGATGAGTTGGCGCTGTTTGATGAGTTTCTGCGCCATAATGCCCATTTGCTGTACCGTTATGCGGCGCGGGGAGGGATTCACTGTGCCTAATCTGTTCCGTGTAGGCGGCTACCTGGTGTTTTTCTGGTCCAATGAAAACGGGGAGCCGATCCATGTGCATATCATTAAGGGCAAACCCTCACCGAACGCGACAAAGATTTGGCTGACCCGTTCTGGACAGTGCATTGTGGCCAACAATCGGAGCAGGATTCCTCAAAGCGATCTGAACGAACTGCTGGATGTTATCTCGGCCCAGTTTTTCTTGATCTGCCGGAAATGGAAGGAGCATTTCTGTGTCGATGAGATAACATTCTTTTGCTGAACACAAAAGATATCGAATTTTAGAGACGAAGCGGAAACAGAACTGTTCCGCTTCGTCTCGCTTTTTTGGAGAAAAATCAAATGAAGAAATATTTTGACTACGTAGACCGTCTGCGGGAGTCCGGCGTTACCAATATGTACGGCGCGGTTCCCTATCTCCAGCGGGCGTTCCCGGAATTGGGCTTTAACCACGCCCAGGCCGTCTATGTCCTGCGGGAGTGGATCTACAGCCACCGGCAGGAAGGCGGGGATTCGTGATGCGTAAGCCCTACCGAACCATTGAAGATGTCCTGCGCTCCCCCTGGGCCGCCACAGAGCGGCCCGGGGAGGGGTCCGCCACAGACCGGGTGCTGCGCTCCACCCGGCTGGAGGACGGCATCTACGCCGACCTGCGGGAGGGCGACGATGGGCTGGAGCAGGCCGAGGGGGCGGCGGTGAAAAAGCTGCCCTCCTTCCCGGCGCTGTCCCGGGACGTGTTCCAGTCCTTCTACTCCCTGATGCCCCGGAAGAACGGGGAGGATATGCTTTCCACTGCCACCCGGAAGTTCAACGCCCCCATTTTGGAGCATATCACCCAGAGCGGGGACTACCCCACGCTGAAGGCGGTGTGCGAGGGCCGGGAGCTGCCCGCCTACGAGGCGGCGTCCGAGTTCATCACCCGCACCGCCGGGGAGCTGGACAGCCTGCTTTCCAACATCGGCGGGGAGAAAAACGCGCTGGACACGTTGGAAAAGCTGGAGAATGCCGAAAGAAAGGCCCAAAACGATCTGGCGGGGCTGCTGGAGCGGATGCGGGCTATGAAGGAGCGGAACCAGCAGTTGGAGCAATCTGTGGTTGACGCCGCCAATAAAGCCGAGAGCAAGCGCCGCCAGGTGGAGGCCGTGGGCAAGCTGGTGGACGCCGGCGCCGCGAAGGGAAAAGAGGCCGTGGCCGCCGCGGTGGCCATGGCGGTGAGCGCCGCCGCCGAAAAGGCGGAGGAGGTTCAGAGCATCATCGGGGCCTGGGGCGATGCCCCCGGTAATCTGGAAAAGAGCGAAGCCAACGCCGGGCTGCTGGCCCTGGTGCGGCAGAGTCCGGTGCTGCGGGACATTTCCAGATACCTGGGCCGTTTCCGGGAGATCTTCGCCCAGGGCAAGCGCAATGGCTACGCCTATAGCCGGGGGGAGAAATACTCCCTGGAGCTGGGGCGGGACTTATCCCGGGCCCTCACCTCCGAGCTGGCCATGCTGGCCTCGCCCCAGACGGTGCCGCTGTTCCTGCGGAAATACCAGCGGGGGCAGATCAAGCAGTACCAGCGCCGGGAGCCCATTTATAAAGGGATGGGCGATATCATTTGCTGTCTGGATGAGTCCGACTCCACCGAGGGTGACCTCGCCGCCTGGGGGAAGGCCGTGGCGCTCACCCTGCTGGAGATCGCGGCGGACAGCGGCCGCGGCTTTGCCCTCATCCACTTTTCCGGACCGGGGATCTTCAAGGTCGACGTGTTCCAGCCCGGGGAGTACTCCATGGAGGACAAACTGCGGGCCGCCGAGACTTTTCTGAACGGCGGCACCGATTTCCAGACGCCCATGGAGCAGGCCCTGCTGCTGATGGAGCTGGGTGGTTTCGAGAACGCCGACATCGTGTTCATCACGGACGGCGAGTGCGAGCTGCCGGACAAGTATTTGGAACAGCTTCAGGCGGAGCAGGCCGCCTGGCAGTTCACCGTCACCGGGGTGCTGCTGGACAAGGGCGATCCGGGGATGGCGTTCAGCCTGGAGCCCTTCTGCCAGAACATCTACCGCACCAGCGAGCTGCTGGGGGATGAGATCGTGCGGGAGATGATTACTAAACGGGTCTAAAAAATTGATATTGGAGTGATTATATTATGATCGTTTATATTACTGGAATGTCCGAACTGCCCACCAACTGCCGGGATTGCATGATGGATCAGTGCGGGCTGCCTTTGAAGGCCAGGGTGCACACGCCTACCATCAAGAAGCGTTTCTTATCCAGGCGGCACCCGGACTGCCCGCTTCGCAAGATACCGTCCTTGGAATAAGCATAGGCTCCGGCTGCGGCGGCTGATTACTTAATAAAACGCAACGAGGGGTACTGCGGCATTGCCGGCAGTACCCCTTTGTTTCTTAGTTGCGGTCAGTAGGCCACACTTCTATTGAACTTTCCATTCACCACATAGTAGGCCGTGCGCTCCTCCGGCTTGACATACAGCTTCAAGTCGGTGATGGGCGTGCGCTTTTTCTCCTGCCGGAAATCGGCCTTGGCCGCCTCCACCAGCGTATCCAGATCCACCTCGGCGCCCTGAAACTGCACGATGACGGTGGGCTTGAGGTTGTCCGCCTTTGCCTTGCTCTCGGCGCGGGCCTTGGCCGCGGCGGCCTTTTCCGCCGCCGTCATGGGTTTTCTGCCGCCCTTCTTTTTGACCTCCGGCTCAGCGGCCGCAGCGGCTGTTTTTTCCTTATCCATGGTATCACCTTTATTTTTCAATTTTACTGGGTCAGGATTCCAGCCCATTATATACGGTGATAACCAAAAATGCAAGTTACTATGCGTATTTATTGATTTACCCAATCCACCGGCATCCCATTGACCTCCAACCCCTCCCCGGCGGGGATGAGGAGGTACTTCTTTCCGTCGATCACCCGCGTCTCCACCAGGTAGCTGTGCTCCGGGTCAAGGGAGATGGCGGCGTCCGCCGTTTTCACCTCGAACCGCTTGCTGTTGATGAGGTTGGCGGGGCTGAGAACCGCGTCCTCGCCGAACAGCTCCCCGCACTTTTCGCAGAAAGCGGTGATCTGCCCATCCCCTGCACCGCAGTCCCGCAGGATGGCGGCCACGTCCTTGGCGGTGACGGCCAGGGGTTCCGGGTCTTTGGCCTCCCGGTGCGCCTCGATGCGCTGGGAGAGCTGATCGTGGACGGCCTGCACCACCTCCAGGCCGCAGGCCCCCTCCAGCCCCTCCCGCAGGGCGGTCTGGAACGCCTCCCGCTGCTCCCCGGCGGACATGGGCGGCTCGGTGTGGAAGATGGCATCCAAAAACTCCTGGTGCAGCTCGTCCGGCTTGCGGGCATAGGTAAGGGCGTTGTAGATGTTGGCCGCCCTGTCGTCAAAGGCCGGGAACAGGAAGCCCAATTCCGGCGGGGAGACGATCTGGCTGGCGGCGCAGTTGTGGAACTCATTCTCCCCGGGGCAGTAGCCCAGCTCCAGCTTGCCGTCCTTTACCGGGCAGACACAGCACACGATGTAGGAGAACACGGTGTCGCCCTCGTCAGCGCGGTCCTCGCCGTCCTTACCCCGGTGGGGCACATCATAGGCGTCATGGGCCAGCAGGATGAGGTAATTGCTCTCCCCCATGTCCAGGCTGTCGATGACCGCCTGATAGAACTCCTGCCGTACCTCGCCGTCCTTCAGCTTGGAATCCCGCAGGGCCATGAGGCGGCGGTGTTCGTCGCTGTCCGCCACCTGCTGGGTGGAGAACACGATGTCGATGAGGTCCCGGCCCAGCGCACCGGACAGGGCCTTTTTCAGCAGGGTTAAATATTTCTCCGCCTCCTCCTCGGGCATCCGGTCCAGGGGCTCGTCCAGGTAGGAAACGATCTCCTTCTGAGCGTTCACATAGCAGCCGTAGATGCGGCCCATGGCGTTTTTGCCCAGCCGGAAACGGCGTTTCAGTTCGCTGATCTCTTTCTGATTCATGGTGACCTCGCAGTTTCAAATGTATTTTGCGCGGGTGCCGCGCAATCAAAGCAGCCGTTTCATTATAGAGGAAAGGGGCAAAACTTACAAGTCCTGTCCCGGCGGCGTTTGGATTTCGATTTCCAGAATGTCCTCAATGGGGATGGCCGTCCGGTCTGTAAGGATGACCTGCCGCTCCAGCTGATCGATTCTTTTGACCGTCCCCACAGCGGTGACATAAGCCCCGCCGCCCTTCCGCTCATCGGGCAGGAAGTAGGTGAACACACCCTCCCTGCCCGTCTCTAGCAGCAGGCGGAGCTTATCGTCTAAAAGGGCCTTTTCCTCCTCGGCCAGCTCTATCTTTTGGTCGGTGAGCCGGGTTGTCTCCTCAATGGCGGCCCCGTGACCCACCAGTGCTTGAAACGGCGAGAAAATAGCCGCCCGATCCGCCGCAGGCATACGGGGATGCTTGGCGGAGTTGGGATGGGGCAGGTTGATGATATCGTCGTAAGCTCCCATTTCTACGCTTTATGCCCTCCAATACGGTCATTGCGATCGGCAGCGGTAGCGCCGTCGATCAGGTTCGTCCCCTTCAAAATGGCGTTTTTGCCGTACTTGCTTTTGTTTTATAGTCCCCGGAAAATACAGTCAAATGTGGTTTGAAACGTATGCGCCACAACGGTTTTAAGTCATTTACAGTAAAATTCAGATAGGGCGAGTAAATGGCCTAAAGGGAAAAGTCAAGGGAAAAAGAGAGCGGGAGCTATCCAGTGATGGACAACTCCCGCTCCTTGATGTTTCTAACTGCGGCAATGGCAAAACCGCCCTCCAGTGGCCCCATACGCGAGTTGCAACAGCCGGTCAGCACCTTGGAAGGGTAGACGCATGGCAAGAGAGGAAACCCCGCTCTGTGGCCTTTCCTGGGGCCTGCGGGAGCGGTGGAAAGCAAGGAGAGGCCGCGGGCGTGTGCCCGGGCCTCTCTCCTGCTTATTCAGGGAACACTGGGGACAAGTCGATGGTGCAATCCTCCAGAACATTCACGCACAGTTTGTCGCCAGCCGCGCCAAAGTCCTTGGCGGTGTACCTCCCATCCTCCAGGACAAAGACCTGCACCGACCTATCGGCGGGATCTACGATCCAGTACTCCCGCACTCCGGCCCGCTGGTAGAGATTGAACTTGGTAAAGCGGTCGTGCCGGGTGGTGGACGGGGAAAGTATCTCCATCACCAGATCGGGCGCACCCTTGCAGCCGATGTCATCCAGCTTGGAGGGGTCGCACACCACGGAAATGTCCGGCTCCACCAGCGTGTCCACGTCCTCCGGGCGCTCCCCGTCCCTCTCGAACAGTCGGACGGCAAAGGGAGCCGGGTAGACCTTACATTTCTTGCCCCTCAGATATGCATGGAGCTGGGCTGACAGCTCCATAACGGCCTCCTGGTGCGTCCTGGACGGCGGCGCCATCATCACCGGGTACCCGTCGATCAGCTCTATGCGGTCTTGTTCGTCCCAGGTCAGGGCATCGGCCATGGTGTAGCGGCTCTCTTGCGGTAATGGCATAAAATCACTCCTTCGCTATTTTATCCCCTGTGGCCGGGTTGATACCTGACGCCAGGGATGATTTGTCTCGCTGGGCCTGGGCATCCACAGCCCTGGCCAGGAACTGGGGAACAGCCTCCCCCGTGGCCTCTGCAGCTGCTTGGGCCGCTGCGAGGGTAGTCGGCGGGAGAACACCCGCTGGGGCCGTTCCCGGCTCCTGTTCACCGATGCAACCCAGCACAAAGTCTTTGAG
>ERZ777011.2483-NODE-2483-length-14613-cov-3.708957_pt1 | contig 14613 bp, 11 predicted proteins | sample MGYA00374964_ERZ777011 | MGnify/ENA primary metagenome ERZ777011 (study PRJEB29310, sample SAMD00008975) | mouse gut metagenome | study: EMG produced TPA metagenomics assembly of the Metagenome analysis of fecal microbiota from mouse which was promoted...
CGCAAAATTTCCGCAGGATGCCGAAGACGCATTGAATCAGTGCTTCCTAAAATCTCTCAAAACCGTGAAAACGCCCCGCGGCAGGCCGCCGCGGGGCGTTTTTTGGATAAAGTTCCGTTTTTGGGGCATACTGGGCCAGAGGTGAAGCGCATGGACATGAATAACCAGCAGTACAACCAATATGTCAGCGAAAAAGCCCAGCCCTCCCCGCTGTGGAAGGACTGCCTGTGGGCCTTCTGCGTGGGCGGGGCCATCTGCGCCGGGGGCCAGGGGCTTACGGCCCTGTATCAGAGCCTGGGCGCGGGCAAGGATGACGCCGGAGCCTGGACCTCCATCACGCTGATCTTTCTGGCCTCCCTGCTCACCGGCCTGGGGGTATTCGACTCCATCGCCAAGCGGGCGGGGGCGGGAACGCTGGTGCCGATCACCGGCTTCTCCAACGCCATGGTGTCCCCCGCGCTGGAGTTCAAAAGCGAGGGCTTTGTCACCGGCACCGGAGCCAAGCTGTTCACCGTAGCGGGGCCGGTGCTGGCCTACGGCATCTCCGCCAGCGTGGTATACGGGATCATTCTCTACCTGGCCGGACTGTTTTAAATGGGCGCGGCGCGGATTTCTCCGCGCCGCGCTTATCATATGGCCTGGCGCCCTCAGCCCCGCTGGAGCACCATCCCGCTGCGGGCGGGGACCAGCGCCTCATTCCCCGCCAGGGGCGTATACTGGTCCGCGCACCGCCCGTCCGCCCGGACCGTCCACGCCCCCTCCGGCAGGGGGAGGATGAAGTCCCTGTCCGAGGCGTTGTAGGCCACCGCCAGCAAAGCGCCGCCGGGCCCCCCGCCCTCCACAAGGAAGGACACGACCCAGGGCCTGTGGACTGTCCGTCGGGTAATCCGCTCCCCCGCCTCCGGCTCTTTTGCGCACAGCCCCGGCAGGGACCTGCGCAGGCGGATCAGCTGCCGGTAGTAGTCCGTCAGGGGCGCGAACCGCCGGGCCCGCTCCCAGTTCAGCATGTTGAGCTCCGGGGCGGAGCGGTAGCTGTTGCCCTCCCCCAGCTTGGTGCGGCCAAACTCCTCCCCGGCCTGCATGAACAGGCGGCCCTGGCAGGTGAAATAGATCAGCGCCGCCAGCCGGTTTTGGGCCAGCAGCTCTGGCCGGGGCTCCTCAAACGCCGCCGCCCCCTGTCCGGGCTCCCAGCCCGGCAGGCACATGACCAGCTTATCCCAAAGGGTAAAATTGTCGTGGGCGGACACGTAGTTGATGACCTGGGAGCAGGCCCGGGGCCTGAACTCCCGGCTCCCCTCCCGCCAGCCCGCCGCCCCGCGGAGGACGGCCTCCTCCCAGCCCCGGCCGCCGTTGACAAAGCCGGGGACCGTCTCCAGGAAAGCGTCCCCCTTGACCGCGTCCCGGGTCAGGTCGCAAAAGGCCCCCACCCCCGGGTCCAGCAGGCCCATGTTGGCCTTCAGCGCCGGGCGGCTGCCGGGTTCCATGGGGGAGTCCGCAGCCCGCCAGGGCTCGCCATACACCAGCTTTTCCCCGGGGCCGAAGGCCTCGTCCAGGGCCCGGCGGATGCGGTTCATCAGCTCCACCGTCAAAAGGCCCATCAGGTCGAAGCGGAAGCCGTCGATGTGGTATTCCCGGGCCCAGTACAGCACCGAGTTGACGATATAGTTGTCCGCCATGGCCCGGCCCGCCGCGATGTCGTTGCCGCAGGCGGAGCCGTTGGACAGCGCCCCGTCCGCATTCCGGCGGTAGAAGTACCCCGGCGCCGTCCGCTCCAGCCAGGAGTCCGCGCTGAAGGTGTGGTTGTACACCACGTCCATCACCACCCGCATTCCGTTCCGGTGAAGGGCCTGAATCATCTCCTTGCACTCCCGGATGCGGACCGCCCCGTCGGCGGGGTCGGTGGAATAGCTCCCCTCGGGCACGTTGTAGTTCATGGGGTCGTAGCCCCAGTTGAACTGGTCCTCGCCGCCGCCCTCGTCCACCGAGCCGAAGTCGTAGATGGGCATGAGCTGGACATGGGTCACGCCCAGTGAGCACAGATGGGCCATGCACTGGGGGAGATTCCCCTGTCTGTCCCGCCAGGAGAAGGCCCCGTACTTTCCCCGGAGGGCGGCGGGCACGCCGCTGTCCGGGTCGAAGGAGAAATCCTTCACGTGCAGCTCGTAGATGACGTCCTCCGGGGGCCTGGGGGGCGGCGCGTCCCGGTCAAACCCCTCCGGATTGGTGCGGGACAGGTCCACCGCCATGCTGAGCACCCCGTTGCGCCCGCAGGCCACGGCCCAGGGGTCGGCGGTGCGGCGGCACACTCCGCCCGACTCCACGGCGTAATCGTAGTAGGTTCCATGGAGGTCCTCCTCCAGCTCCAGGGACCACACGCCCCGCTCTCCCCGCTCCAGCTCCAGCTTCCGGCAGGGCCTCCCCCCGCAGGGCGGGTAGAGGGACAGCTCCACCCGGTCCGCCTCCGGGCTCCACAGCTTGAAGACGGTTCGGCCCCCGGCGCACACGGCCCCCAGGTCCCCGCCGTCATAACAGTATTTCGCGTCAAACTCTTTGTCAAATTTTCCGTGTTTTGTGGCTTTCATGGCATATCTCCGTCACGATATTGGGAAGATGAAAACGGCGGCCCGCACCCTCCCCCGCCCGTGGACAGGGAGAGGGGGCAGGCCGCGCCTGTTTTGCGGGGGCGTTTCCCCCGGCGGATGTGTTTTGTTCCGCGGAGGTCAGCCCTTCACAGCGCCGGACACGCCCTCCACATAGTACTTCTGGGTGAGCAGGAAGAGAATGGCGATGGGAATGGAGATCATCACACAGCCCGCAAAAAACTCGGTGTAGTGATACTCGATCTGCTCCTGCTCCAGCAGGCTCCACAGGCCGATGGCGATGGTGTAATACTGGGTGTCGTTGCCCATGATGACCTTGGCAAAGATATAGTCCACCCAGGGGCCCATGAAGGAGGTGAGCAGCGTATAGGTGATGATGGGCTTGGACAGGGGCAGGGTGATGTGGATCAGCGTCTGCCATTTGGTGGCGCCGTCCATGTAGGCCGCCTCGTCAATGGCCTTGGGGATGGTATCCAAAAAGCCCTTGGCGATGTAGAACCCCAGTCCCGCGCCCCCTGAGTAGACCAGCACCAGGGCCACCTGCTTGAGCAGGCCGGTCTCCAGGAAGCCCAGGCCCTTCAGGATATAGTACACCGCCACCATGGACATGAAGCCGGGGAACATGCCCAGAACCATGGCGAAGTTCAGGAAGGGCTTGCGCATCCGGAAACGTAGGCGGCTCATGCAGTAGGCCACGCACACCACAAAGAAGGCGGAGATGATGGTGCTGAAGATGGCGATAATCAGGGTGTTCAAAAACCAGCGCTTGAAATCAATCATGCTGGTGCTGGTGTTGATCAGGTTGATATAGTTGTCAATGGTGAAGCCCTTTGGCCAGATATAACTCTTGTAGGAGCCGCCTTCCGCCCGGAAAGAGGTCAGGATCACATAGAAAATAGGCAGGACCCAGATGACACCCAGGACGGCCAGCAGCACGTGGCTGCCGATGCTGCTGAGATATTTCCGAAACTTCATTACTGGAACGCCCCCTCATCCTTATATGCTCCGGTCTGGTGGAAGGTAAGCAGCGACGTGATGGCCAGCACGATAAAGGTCATAATGCCGATGACGGACCCGATGTTGTAGTCCTTCTGGGTGATGGTCAGCCGGTACAGCCAGGTAATCAGCAGATCCGTCTTGCCCGCGAAGTAGTAATCCAGCGAGTCCGGCCCGCCGCCCGTCAGCAGGTAGATCACGTTGAAATTGTTGATGTTGCCGGTGAAGGAGGTGATCAGGGTGGGCGTCATGACGAACATCATATAGGGGAGGGTGATCTTGCGGAAGATCGTGGGGGGCTTGGCCCCGTCGATGCGGGCCGCCTCATACAGCTCGGCGGGGATGTTCTGCAAAATGCCCGTGGTGGACAGCATGGTATAGGGCACGCCGATCCAGATATTGATGCCGATGATGGTCAGCTTGGCGGTGAGCTCGTTGGTAAAGAAGGGGATCGACTCCGTGGCCCCCAGCACGCCAATCGTCCGCAGGATCACGTTCACCGGACCGTTGGCGTTGAAAATGGTGCGCATGCTCAGCAGGGATACAAACTGGGGCACCGCGATGGACAGCACGAACAGGAAGCGCCAGAACCCCTTTCCCCGCACCACCTTCTGGTTGATGAGCAGCGCCAGCAGCATGCCAAGGATGAAGTTGGTGGAGGTGGCGGCCACGGCCCAGATCAGGGTCCAGCCCAGCACCGGCCAGAAGGTGGTGGCCAGGCGGCTGCCGCCGGTGAACAGCTGGGTGAAGTTGGCCATGCCCACCCAGTCAAACAGGTTTCCGGGGGGCTGGTGGTCCCGGTCATAGCTGGTGAAGGCGATCAGGATCATGAAGATCAGGGGAATGACGGTAAAGGCGATGATGCCGAAGGAGGGGAACGCCATGAGCATCCCGTGGATGTTCTCCTCCAGCAGGGAGTGGAGATCGTCGCGGAAGGTGGGCAGGGGCGCGCCGTGGGCCTTGCGCACCTGGGTGCAGTAGGCGCTCTTCATGGACATATAGGCCACGGCGATGACGATGGCCGTCAGCACGATGGTGACGACGCCGTACAGCATGCACAGCATGGAGTTGTCGCCATCGCTGTACTCAAAGATGCCCAGCGCCTCGTTATAGACCTGGCCCTGCTCCTGGGTGCCCAGGGTGAAAAAATCACCCATGGCGGACAGGCCAAAGAGGGCCATATACGCGATGTAGCCCGCCTCGACGGCCAGAAAGAGCAGGCCGCGGATGATCTGCCTGTTGATCAGGTTGCCCAGGCCGAAGACCAGGAACGACAGCTTGGACAGCCCGTCGCTCTCCCGGAGCACCTGGGCGGGGTCCGCCAGAGCGGGCCTGACGGCTGCCGCCGCCGCCAGTCCAGCCGGGTTTGCTTTTGCGGATTTCTTCTCCATAGGTTTACTCTGACCCCCTATTCTCAAATCGCGGCAGAGCCATCCAGGGACTGGATGGCCCTGCCGCGGGCCCGCTCCCGCGAACGGGCCCTGAATGAAGCGTGAAGGACGGTGTCAAAAGCCCATCGCCGCAGAGCTCTGCGGCGATGAAATCCCCCCGGGGGGATTTCATCGGGCCCATATTTTGCCCCGGCGGTTATTCCGCGGTCATGGACGCCACGAAGGTGTCCAGCTTGGCCTGGGCGTTGTCCTTGGTGATCTCGCCGGACCGGATCTCGTTGGGGATGGCACCGGCGTAGGTCCAGTACCGGGCGGAGAACACGGCGTTGACCGGCTGCATCACGCTGCAATTGGTGGACTCGGCCACGATGACGGCGGCAAGGGCGTCCTTCTGCACGGTCTCAGCGGCGGCGGCGTTTTTGTTGGTGGGGATCTGGGCGGACTTCTCATAGCGCAGGGTCTGGTTCTCCTCGTTGCCCAGGAAAGCGGCGAACGCCACGGCGGCGGCGGGGTTCTTGGACTTGGCGCTGACGCCGATGCACTTGGAGCCGTAGAAGCCCATCAGCTGATGGTCGGTGCCGTCAGGGTTGAAGGTGGGGATCACGGCCATACCCAGGTCGTCGCCCAGCACGTCATGGAAGGAGTCATAGTTCCAGGAGCCGTCGAACCAGGCGCCCAGGCGGTGGTCGGCGATGAGCTCGGACACGGCGATCTCGCCGTCATAGGCGCACTTGGGGTTGTTAATCAGGTCGATGAGGTAGTTGGTGACGGCCAGGCCGGTGGCGTTGTTCCAGTCCACCCCCGCGGACAGGTCGGTGCCGTCGGGGCCGAACACGGACAGGCCCGCGCCGTAGTAGTAGCAGCCCAGCTTCCAGCCGCCGGAGGACTCGAAGTAGAAGTTATACACGTTGTCGGCGGTGTCGGCGGACATGATGCCCTCCAGGGACTTGATCTGGTCCTCGTTGAGCAGGGTCTTGTCGTAGTACATGAAGAAGGTGTTGTGGGTGAAGGGGATGGCGTACAGCTTGCCGTCGGCCATGGCGGTGTCGATGACGGTCTGGTCCATGGTGGAGTTGACCATCTCGGCGGTGGTTCCGCCCAGCTGGGCGATGGCGCCCGCGCCCACCAGGTCGGGCAGCTGGTCGCTGGCGAACATGAACACGTCGGCGGCGGCGTCCACGTCCTTCAGCACGGACTCCTGACACTTGTCCTCGCCCACGATCTCAGTGGTCCAGGTGATTTTCCACTCGGGGTGGGCGGCCTCAAAAGCCTTCTGCTGCTGCTCCATGATGCCGGTCTCCACCTGGTTGGCGGGGCACCACACCTTCAGGGCCACCTCGGTGACTTCGCCGTTTCCGCCGGGGGTTCCGCCGCCGGAGCTTTCGGCGGGGCCGTTGTTGTTGGAGCAGCCGGCCAGCAATCCCAGGGACATCGCTCCGGCCAGGAACATTGCTAAGATCTTTCTTTTCACGGGAATTTCCTCCTTTTGATCACTTTGTTTCGCAACATCTGTGATCCAGCGCTTTAACTGGGTTTTTCACGCTGCTTCAATGCTGTTTCGCAAAGTTTTGATGTAAATAAGATTGGCACATTTGCTTGATTATGTCAAGGATTATGCGGTTTTATTTGGCGGATACCCCAACAAAAAACAGCGTTCAAATTTGTGCAAGTCATCAAAACTTTTGGGCGTCAATTTTTTCGAAACATCTTTCGCGAAGTTGGATTTCAAGGCGCTGTCCGCTTTTTCTAGATTTCTTCAAAAAAATGGGCTGAATTTTCGCAACAAACTTGATTTTTCGCTCTCATATGATATACTTGAGCTTGACAGTTTTATTCACGGCGCGGGCGGCGCTCCCGCCGCCGTCCGCAATCCAAATAATAAGGAGGTAAGTATGGCCACACTGAACGACATCGCGGCGAGGCTCGGCATATCCAAAAGCACGGTTTCCAAAGGGCTGAGCAACGCCTCGGACGTGAGCGAGGATCTGCGGAAGAAGATCATGGAGGTGGCCGCCGAAATGGGCTATTCCGGCCGGCGGACCCAAAAGCGGCTGTGCGTCCTGGTGGAGAACATGGGCTACACCGAGCCGAACCAGTTTGGCTATGAGCTGATCGCCGGCTTTACCCAGATGGCCGCGGCGGAGGGCTGGGTGGTGGACGCGGTGCCCTACACAAAGGAGCGGCAGGCCCACGAGACCTACCGCGACTTTATGGCCCGGGGGGGCTACCAGGGGGCGTTTTTGCTGGGCTTCTCCCTGGTGGACCCCTGGATGCAGGGGGAATTTCAGACCGTCCAGATTCCCACCGTTCTCTATGACAACCGCATTCCGGAGAACCCCTTCATGGCCTCCATCGGCTGCGACTGCCGGGGCGGCATGGAGGCGGCGGTGCGCCACCTGTACGGCCAGGGCCACCGGCGGATCGGACTGCTGTTCAGCGCCCTGGACTCCTACATTGTGAAAGAGCGGTACAACGCCTTTTTCTCCGCCATGGAGAAGTGCGGCCTGGAGGTGGACCAGGACCTGATCGGCCTGGGCTATTATGTGGCGGAGACCACCCGGAAATACCTGCCCAAATTCGTGGAACGGGGGGCCACCGCCATCCTGTGCTCCGACGACAGCAGGGCGCTGGCGGCCTACACGGAGTGCTGCGACCGGCGGCTCCGCGTCCCGGAGGACGTGAGCATCATCGGCTTTGACGACCTGCCCATATCCGCCTATATGAACCCGCCCCTGACCACCATCCGGCAGAACCGGCTGGCCCTGGGCAAGTGCGGCTATTACGCCCTGTCCTGCCTGCTCAACGGAGTGGACATCGACTCCATCCTGCTGCGGGCCCCCCTGGTAGTCCGGGGCTCCACCGGCCCCGCCGGGGCCCAAAGGGAGGCTTCGTGATGGAAAACGGCAACACCCTGGAGCGCAGGCGGTTCTGGCTGCCCCGGGTCTCGGTCAACACCCTGAAAATCGCGGGCGCCATCCTCATGACGCTGTACTTTTTCGGCGCCGCCGCGATTCAGAACGGTATCCTCCACGTCCAGCGCTACACCCCCGAGGAGCTGAGCGGGCTGCTGGCCGGGGACGCCAACGCCATGCTCTGGGCAGGGATCGGCTCCATGGCGGAGATCGTGGGCATGATTGCCATCTCCATTTTCGCCTACCTGACGGCCAAAGGGGCGGAGCACACCTCCAGCATGGGCCGGTATATCCTGTCCGTGCTGGCCTTTGCCCTGATCTCCGAGGTCCCCTACGACCTGGCCGTCTACGGCCGGGTGTGGAGCTGGGAGTCCCAAAATACCCTGTGGTCGGTTCTCATCGCCCTGATCACCCTATGGATGATGAGGTACGCGGAGGGCCGGGGCGCAGTCACCTACGTCCTCAGCGCGGTGGCGGCGGCCGGCGGGTGCCTGTGGGCCGTTCTGCTCAACTGCAAATTCGGCTGGGGCTTTGTGCTCATCACGGCGGCGCTGTACCTGTTCCGCAAAAACCGGACCATCAGCCTCATCGCCGGGCTGGGGGCCAGCCTGCTGTACCTCACCGCCGCCATGGGCTTTATCCTCATCTCCCTGTGCACCGGCGAATACCGGAAGGGGGAGAACCGGCTGAGCAAATACACCTACTACGCCTATTATCCCATCATGCTCCTGCTGCTGGCCCTGGCGTCCTTCTGTCTGGGGCGCTGAAAAACGAAAAAATCCCGCGAAGGCATGGCCTTCGCGGGATTTTTCATGTCCGCGCGGGTCAGGGACCGTCCAGCCCCAGAATTTTCCCCACCCGGCCCAGATCCATGGCCTCCAGCACATGGCCCGCCCGAGGGAGGGGCTCCTCCGGCGAGAGATTGGACCGGACATAGACGGTGTCCAGCCCCAGGGCCCTGGCCTCCTCAATGTCGCACCGCCCGTCGTTGCCGGTCATCACGGCGCTGCCGGGGTCGATGCCCCGCTCCTCCAGCAATACCCGGAAAAACCGGGGGTCCGGCTTCTTGCAGCCGTAATCCGAGGACAGGTACACGCCGTCAAACAGGCCGCTCAGCCCCAGCCGGTCCAGCTCCCACCGGGTAAAGAGCCCCTGAGCGTTGGACAGCAGCCACACCCCCCGGCCCCGGTCCCGCAGACCCCGCAGCAGCTCCGCCGCGCCGGGGTACAGCCGCAGGTACGCGGTGGAGCGGCGGCGGAACGCCAAACCGGCGCGCTCCACCGCCTTGGGGTCCGCCTCCACCCCCTTCTCCCGGTACAGCCGGGAAAAGACCTCCTCAATCCGGATCTCCGGATGGGCCTCATGGGCCTCCCCCGCCGGGGCGGAGGAGCCCTCCAGCTCCTCGATCAGCCGGAAGTAGCTCTTTTGCAGCGCCTCGGGCTCCCAGGCCACCCCCCGGCGGCGGTACAGCTCCGCCATGTCCTCCCACAGTCCCGGGGAGCGCTCGTCGGTGCGGATGTCCACCAGGGTGCCGTAGAGGTCGAAAATACAGTGCCGGTACATGGTCATTCCTTCACATAGAGCATCCGGGTCTCAAAGGGACGCAGGGACCCGCTGGGGTCCGGGTAGTTGGCGGCCAGCACCCGCGCCCCCCGGAACCGCTCCGGGCACACCTCCGGCTGTTCCTCCGCCGTGAAGTTGCACGCCACCAGAAGGCGCTCCTCCCCGGCCTCCCGGGTATAGGCGAACACATGCTCATCCTCCGGGTTCAGCAGGGTGAAGTCCCCCTCCCGGAACACCGGGTACTCCTTGCGCAGGGCGATGAGCCGCTGATAAAAGTAAAACACGGAGTTTGGGTCCGCCAGGGCGGCCTGGGCGTTGATCTCGGTGTAGTTGGGGTTCACCGGCAGCCAGGGCGTCCCCTGGGAGAACCCGGCGTTCTTTCCATCCGTCCACTGCATGGGGGTGCGGGCGTTGTCCCGTCCGTGGGCGTAGATGCCCTCCATGGCCCCCTCGGGGGTCTCACCCCGGGCCAGACCCTCCCGGTAGGCGTTGTGAATCTCCAGGTCGTCGTATTGCTCGATGGGCAGGCGGATGTTGGTCATGCCCAGCTCCTCGCCCTGATAGATATAGGGGGTGCCCTGCATCCCGTGGGTCATGGCGGCCAGCATCTTGGCCGACTCCACCCGGTATTTCTTGTCGTCCCCCCAGGTGGAGACGATCCGGGGCAGGTCGTGGTTCTCCAGGAACAGGCTGTTCCAGCCCCGGCCCGCCAGCCCCTTCTGCCAGCGCTCATGACATTTTTTCAGCTTCACCAGCGGCAGGGGCTTTACCACGTCCCATTTGTCCCGCCCGTAGTCCACGCACATGTGCTCGAACTGGAACACCATGCTCAGCTCGCTGCCGTCGGGATTGGCGTAGCGCCTGGCCTCCTCCACCCCGGCGCTCCAGGCCTCGCCCACCGTCACCAGGGTGTCCTCCCGAAAGGCCTCCCGGCTCAGCTCCCGGATATACTGGTGGAGCTTCGGGCCGTTGCAGGTGATTTTTCGGTCCGGCTCCTTGCCGATGTTGTCGATGACGTCCAGCCGGAAGCCCCCGACCCCCTTGTCCACCCAGAAGCGGATCATGTCGTACAACTCCCGGCGCATGGCCGGGTTTTCCCAGTTCAGGTCGGGCTGCCAGGGGGAGAACTGGTGGAAATACCACTGGCCGATCTCGGGCACATAGGTCCAGGCGGGGCCGCCGAAGGTGGCCCGCATGTCGTTGGGCGGGCAGTCCGGGGTCCCGTCCCGCCAGATATAGAAGTCGTGCCAGGGGCTGTTTTTGTCCGCCTTCGCGGACAGAAACCAGCGGTGCTGGTCGGAGGAGTGGTTCAGCACCAGGTCCATGATGATGGTGATCCCCCGCCTGTCCGCCTGGGCGATGAGCTCCTCCATGTCCGCCATGGTCCCGAATGGGGGATAGACGGCCCGGTAGTCGGAGATGTCGTAGCCGTTGTCCTTTTGGGGGGAGGCGTACACCGGCGACAGCCAGATTCCGTCGATGCCCAGCTTTTCCAGGTAGTCCAGCCGCCGTATGACCCCCTTCAGGTCGCCCACGCCGTCCCCATCGGTATCCTGAAAGCTCTTGGGGTACACCTGATAGAAAACCGCGGACTTCCACCAGTCCTTTTTCGTCTTATCCAGCATGAGATTCATCCTCCCGTTCCATTTGTTCCAGCGCCTCATACACCCGCAGCAGCTCGCCCACGCTCCAGGCCTGGGCGAAGCAGCCCTTGGACCGGCCCGGGGCCAGCCCGTCGTAGACCTCCGGCAAAAAGCCCACGCAGCCCTCCCGCAGGGCGCTCTCCACGGGGGCCAGCTGGGCCCGGACGGTCCGGACAGCGGCGGGCGAGTAATTGCAGACCTTCAAATAGGCCAGGTAGTAGGCCCCCAGGGAGAAGGGCCACACCGTCCCCTGGTGGTAGGCCAGGTCCCGCTCCAGCCGCCCCCCGGCGTAGACGGGGCGGAACTCCCCGTCCTCCGGCGACAGGGTGCGCAGGCCGCAGGGGGTGTAGAGCCGGCGGTACACCGCGTCCACCACCCGCCGCTCCCGGTCCGGGGGCAGCATGGCGAAGGGCATGGACACCGCCCAGATCTGATTGCATCGCAGCTGTTCGTCCGCCGCCGTGCCGGACAGCACGTCCTTTAAATACCCCCGGTCCTCCATCCAAAACTTCTGGTTAAAGCTGGTCTTCACCCGCTCCGCCAGGGCCCCGTACCCAGACCCCTCCGCCCCCGCCAGGGGGGCCAGCTCCTCCAGCACCCGCAGGGCGTTGTACCAGTAGGCGTTGATCTCCACCGGCTTGCCGTGGCGGGGGGTGGGCAGGACGCCGTCCACGCACACGTCCATCCAAGTCACCTGGTCCAGCCCCTCCCCGGCGGAGATGAGGCCGTCGGCGTCCATGCGGATGGCGTGGCGGGTGCCCCGGCGGTAGGCGGCGATGATGCGCTCCAGCACCGGGTAGGCCTCCCGCACAAAGTCCCCGTCCCCCGTTTTTTGGTGGTACAGCCACACGCAGTTGACCAGCAGGAGGGCGGCGTCCGCCGTGTTGTAGCGGGGCTCCTCCCCGCTCTCCGGGAAGAGGTTGGGCACCAGCCCCTCCCGCTCATAGGCCAGGAAGGTGCGCAGGGCGCTTTTGGCCTCCTCAAAGCGTCCGGCGGACAGCAGACAGCCGGGCAGGGCGATCATGGTGTCCCTCCCCCAGTCCCCGAAGAAGGGGTAGCCCGCCACGATGGTCTCCCCGCCGGTGGAGTCCCGCCGGGCCACAAAGGCGGCGGCGCTTTTCACCAGCTGCCGGGCGGCGGGGTCCCGCAGACCGGCCCGCTCCTCCAGCTCCCGGGCGCGGCGGGTCTGGCGCTCCAGCAGCTCCGCCGCCGTCTCCGGGGCGGGCCGGTCGGAAAAGACGATCTCCAGCCTCCCCCGCTCCCCCGCCGGGACGGTCAGCCCGATCTCGCAGCAGGCGCAGGCCAGGCTGGAGGCCGTCCGGCCGTCCCTGGCGTCCTCCGGATAGGCCGGCTCCTCCCACGCCGCCGGAATGAGGGTGAGGACGCCGTCCGTTTTGATATACAGGGAATATCCCCCCGCCGTCAGGGCGCCGCCCCGCCAGACCGGGGCGGTTTTCTCCTCCACCGCCTCCCCCTTTGGGGCAAACAGGCAGACCGGCCTCACCCGCAGGGCGCAGGGCCCTCCGGAGCGGTTGTCCACCTCGTACAGCACCGCCGAGATGTTGGCCCCCTGGGCCATGGCGCACCGCCGCTCCACCTGGACGCCCCGGACATGGTACAGCCACGCCGGGCCGTCCTCCCACACGAAAGAGGACAGATGGCGGAAGCCCTCCTCGGGGGTGCGCCCTCCGGCGAACTCCTGGGTGGACAGGCACACCCGCTCCCCCTCCGCCTCCAGCCGTTCCTGGAGCCGGTGGACCAGATTCACCCGGACCGCGGGGGCGGACGCCGCCGCCATCAGCAGGCTGTGGTCCAGCCGGGAGGCGGAAAAGGCCCCGGTCAGGGAGGCAAAGCCCCCCAGGCCGTTGACCAGCAGCCAGCAGTTCTCCCGGGTCCGCTCCAGGCAGGGCATATCCTGTTTTCCAAAGACAAGTCTCATCAGCTCAAACCACCTCCGGCGCAGATCGAAACCTCCCCTCCCGCAGGAAGTTTCGTCTTGTTTCGCTCCTCCTGAGTTTAGCGGATACGCTTTAAAAAGTCAAGATAAAACCGCCGCGCGCCGGGGCTTTGTCGAAATATTTCGAAACACTCTGGCCCGGCATATAAAAAAGGCCGCGCGATACCGTCGTATCACGCGGCCTTTGTTCCATCAACAAGCCCTCATCTGTCCCGCAGCAGGCCGGAGTCCGCCATGGACACCATGTCGTCCCCCGCCAGAATCACGTGGTCCAGCAGCCTGATGCCCACGGCGTTCAGCAGCTCCTTGACCCGCAGAGTGGTGTGCACGTCGGCCTGGGACCACCCCGCCACCCCGGACAGGTGGTTGTGGGCCAGAATCACCTGGCTGGCGTTGCAGCTCAGGGCGGCCTCAAGGATCTTCCGCGGGGCGATGTTGACCGTGTCCACCACGCCCTCCCCCAGCTTCCGGGTGGCCAGCAGCCGGTTTCCCCCGTCCAGGCACATCAGATAGGCCAGCTCGTCCCGCTGGCCGAAGAACAGCGGGGCCAGCAGCTCCTTCACCTGCCAGCGGCTCACCACATGGTTGTCGAAGCTGGCGGCCTCCTGCATATACCGGGCGGACACCGCCGGAATCAGCTGGAGCATGGCCGCCGTGGAGGGGCCCAGCCCCGGCACCTCCAGCAGCTGCTCATAGGTGGCGTGGAACACCCCCACCAGCGAGCCGAAATGGTCGATGATCCGGTGGGCCAACGGGTTCACATCCCCTCGGGGGATGGTCAAAAACAGCAGCAGCTCCATCACCCGGTGGTCGGGCATTCCCTCCAGGCCGCTTTTCAGAAACTCCTCCCTCATGCGCCGGCGGTGGCCGGCGTGAACGCAGGCTCTGTTCTCCTCCGCCACGGCTTCAGCCCTTCGCCCCGTACTGGGCCAGGTAGTCCTCCATGCGGGCCAGCGTCCCGCCGTCAAGATACACCTTCCCGTCCACCTCCCTGTTTTGGAGGCAGTCCATGATCTCCCGGATGGTGACAATAGGGTACACCCGGATGCCGAAATCCTGGCGCAGCTCGTCCAGGGTGGTGCAGTCCCGGGTCCCCCGCTCCATCCGGTCCACGCTGACAAACAGGGCGGTGAGCTTCACGTCCGCCACGTGCTTGAACAGCTCGATGGTCTCCCGCACGGCGGTGCCCGCCGTCACCACGTCCTCGATGATGGCGATCCGGTCCCCGTCCTGGGGCTTGTAGCCCACCATGGCCCCGCCCTCGCCGTGGTCCTTGGCCTCCTTGCGGTTGAAGCAGTAGGGCAGGTCCCGGCCATAGTTCCGGTACAGTGACGAGGCGGCGGACACCGCCAGCGGAATCCCCTTATAGGCCGGACCGAACAGGGCGTTGATGCCCTCCGGCATGTGCTCCTGGATGCAGGCGGCGTAGTAGTCCCCCAGGCGGGATGCCTGGGCGCCGGTCTTGTAGTTCCCTGTGTTGACGAAATAGGGGGTTTTGCGGCCGGACTTGGTGGTGAAGTCCCCGAAGGTGAGCACGCCGGAGCGCACCAT
>ERZ777011.2484-NODE-2484-length-14601-cov-4.332531_pt1 | contig 14601 bp, 13 predicted proteins | sample MGYA00374964_ERZ777011 | MGnify/ENA primary metagenome ERZ777011 (study PRJEB29310, sample SAMD00008975) | mouse gut metagenome | study: EMG produced TPA metagenomics assembly of the Metagenome analysis of fecal microbiota from mouse which was promoted...
GGGGTCCGCCATATCGCTGGCATACATGATGGTGGGCACCATCTTCCGGGTCACGCCATCAGGCAGGGTGCCGTCCTCATCATACTGCTCCTTGATGTCCGCCAGCTCCTCTCCGGTGATCTCAACGCCCTCCGCATCGTAAAACTTCTCCACCGACTTAATGCGGGGGACGCGGATGGGCACCAGCTGGTCGCTGAAGATGGGATCGCCCACCTTCGCCCCGGAGGCCTTGCCCGCGTCACTCTGCACATAGGCTTCGTCCGCAATGCCAATACACAGGAAGCCGTACACCACATTGCCTCTGCCGTCAGCAAGATAGCCGTCGGCCCCGAACTCGAAGTCACCCACCCGGGTAAGGGTCAGGGAGGTCAGCGCGCTCACGTCGCTCTCGTTGCCCTGGAAGTTCTGGGCGATGTCCTTATTGCCCACCAGGAAAAAGCCGTCGCCGTCGATCATCATGTCGGTGGTCTTTCCGGTCACGGCGTAGTTTCCGGTACTCACATCGATGCTCACCGAACCCATGTTGGCACCGTAGCCGATCTGGGAGGGGTTGCGTCCGCCCGCGACGGCGGTGCCGTCGGAGCCGCCGGTGAGGGTGGTGTAGATAGAGGTGCGGAACACGGAACGGGCGGCTTTATAGCCGTAGGTGTTCACGTTGGCCACGTTGTTGCCGATGACGTTCAGGTTCTGCATATGGGTCCGAAGGCCCGCGATAGCCGCATACATTGCACCAGTCATGTCTGAAAAATTACTCCTTTCGGTTTGGCGCGATCCGCCCCCCGCCAGTCGGGCGGGGGGCAAAGGCATCCGAAATCGGTCCTGCCTCTAACTCGCCTATTTTATTACAGGAACACCGCGCCGTCAATATTGGTGAAGATATTTTCTCTCATTTCGTCCTGGGTGATGGCGGTAATCACCTTTGCGTTGGGCACATTGATAATAAAAGCCTTCTCGGTGTCCATGGCCAGGATGTTGGTGGCTCCCTTGGCCTGGGCCCGGATGACGCTGCCCGCCAGCTGGTCCATCAGGTCCGGCGTGACCTCGATCCCCCGCTCCTGCGCCCGTGAGATGGCGTGCTTGGAAAATTCCACGCCCTGGGGCTGTTCCTGCCGTGCCAGCTCCTGCTGGAGCATGGCCCCGAAGGCCCCCGGCTGCGTCCGCGGCTGTACCCGGGCTTGTGGCGCGTCCGTGCGCGGCAGTCCTGATACACGCTGGATCATCTTCTGTCACCTCGATTTAAGTGGGTAGGCGTTTTTATCCGCCCTGGGTGTCGCCGCCCTCGCCGCCTGCGGGGGGAGTTTCGCCGCCGCCCTCCACAGGGGGCGTCTCGCCGCTGCCGTCGCCGCCCGCGGGAGGCGTTTCGCCGTTGCCCTCTCCGTCCACCGGAGGAGTTTCCTCGCCGTCGCCCTCGCCCTCATCCGGGGTTTCCTCCGGCGGGGGAAGCTGGCCCACGGCCATAATCTGGTTCAGCCCGTACGTTTCGATCTTGCCGGAGGCGTCCTTGCCGAAGATCACCTGCTGGCCGTCCATCACGCCGGTTCCGGTCACCAGGACCTCCCGCTCCTCCAGGCCGTCCTTCGTCACGAGGCCGATGGTCACCACCTTGCCCACCAGGGAGCTGGCGTAGCTCATCACGTTGGTCTCGGTCATGTTGGAGATGGCGGAGATCATCTGCATCTGAACCATCTGGTTCATCATCTCGCTGGTGTCCATCGCGTCGTCGATGGTCTGGCTCTGGAGCTGCACGATCATCAGCTGGAGGAAGTCCATCATGTCCAGCTCGGTGTTGTTCTTCCGGCTGGTGGTGTGCTTGGGTGTGGTAATGCTGTTCGAGCCGAGCAGGCCCGAAATATCCGCCATAGAATTACTGCCCATCGCTGTCTGCTCCTTTCTGTCTTACTCGTCCCCGGGGATCAAGCCCAGCCGAAGCTGCTGCATGAAGTCCCGGCTGTCGCCGGACTGCTCCCGGCGGGGCTGGCGGCGTTCCTCCTGCCCGCCCTGGCCGCTGCCGTTCCGTCCGTCGTAGGGGTTCTGCTGGTTCTGGCCCTGCTGTCCCTCCTGGCTGTGCTGGACGTTTACCTCCACATCCTGCTGGGTGCGGTTGGCGATCATCCCCTGCAATTCCCCGGCGTGACGCTCCAGAAGGCCCCGGGTCTCGCCGCTGTGGGCACTGAGGGCCACCCGGATCAGCCCCTCCGCGCTGCGGGTGATCTCCACCGTCACGCTGCCCAGGTTCTCCGGGTTGAGCTGGATGCGCACCATGGACTCGCCCTTCTCCAGGGCCTGGGCCAGTCCGGTGTCGATCTGCTTCGCCACGTCGGGCTGGTCGGGCTGCTCGGTGTACACGTCGCCCACCTTCACAGGGGCCGCCTTCACGTCATGGAACAACGTCTGGGGGCCTGCGTCCGCGTCGGTGATCTCCGCCTCCGTGTCGGCCTCCGCCTCCCCGGTCTGGAACAGCTGGGGTCCGTTCTCCTCCACCCCGGCCACCTCATCCGCCAGCTTCTCCAGCATCTGGGCGGGTCCGTGCTCCACGGTGGGGTCGGTGGCCTCCAGCATTGCGTCGGCCTTTGGGTCGGACACGTCGTACAGCGCGGGATCGACGATATCCTTGCCGTACATCTGCGCGGCCTGTTTTGCGCCCACCAGGATGGGGATGTCCTCTCCGTTGGCTCCGGTGCGCACACCGATGCACACGATGGGCTCGCCCTCCTGCACCTGGGGCAGCCACTCGGCGGGGTACTGGGCCAGCACCTCCGGGGCCACCGGGGCCAGGTACACCTGCATCCGCTTGGACAGCTCCACCGGGTCCTCCTGCTCCTGGCCGGGGTTCTTCTCCGGCTTCTGGGCGGCGTCGGGCTTGTCGGCCTTGGGCTGCTCCGCGGCCTCGCTGTCCGGCTGTCCGGACTGGGCCTTTTCGATCAGCTTCTGGAAGTCGCTGTCCCCGCCGCTCTTGCCCGTCTTGGGCAGCTTAGTCTGGGACGCCACAGCCTGAAGCAGATTCAAGGCCACATTTTTTGCCTGCTCCATCTTCTTTTTCCTCCTTTCTTAAAATGATATCTATTTCCAAACGGCGCGCACGCCGAATTGGAACCTCGTCGTCGCAAAGTCCGCTCAACTCCGCTTCCGCCTGCGGCGAAAGCTCCGTCCGCTCCCTTGCTCCTCCTCTCCCCACAAAGCCTGAAATGCGGCTTTGCGGGGGCCCCTTTGGGCAAAGCTCCGCTTCCCCCTGCCCCGGCTATCCTATGCGCCGATGCCGGCCCGCGCCCGGGCGGAGCTGACGAACTCGTCGATGAGGACCTCCTCCGCCTTCTGTTCCGCCTTGTGGTAGTCCTCCAGCTTGTGCTCCCTCAGCTTCTCGATGGAGGAGGTGTCGATCTTGGCGTCCACCACCTCCTGGCGTTTCTTCTCCTCTTTCCGCCGCAGGGCCTCCAGCTTCTCCGTCTCCCGCTGGATGTCCCGCTCCAGCACCCTCAGGCCGTTCTGGTACACCATGGCGTCGGTGATGGTGATGCCCTCCGCCTTGCGCTGGCGGTATTCCCCGTCGCACTGGCGGTAGCTCTGCCAGGCCGCCTCCACCGCCTCCTCCTGCTCCCGCACCTGGGCCAGGATGGCGGCGTGTTCGCCCTTGAGGGCGTCCAGCACCTGCTGTTTATAGGACAGCACCGAATCCAAAGCGAACTTGAATTTCTTCATCTATCTCTGCACCTCGACTATCCGGCAGGCTTATTGAAGGAGCTTCGCCATCTCCGCCACGCACTGGTCATAGGAGAAGGCCTCGTTCACGTCCTGGGTCAAAAAGCTGTTCACCGCGTCAATCTTGGACATGGCGAAGTCCAGCTTCCGGTTGGTCCCGGGCTTGTAGGCCCCGATGGACACCAGGTCGGCGTTCTTCTCGTACACGCTCATAATATCCCTGATACGGGAGGCCAGCTGCCGGTGCTCCGGGGAGACAATCTCCGTCATCAGACGGGAGATGCTCGCGCTCACGTCGATGGCGGGGTAGTGGTTGGAGTTGGCAAGCTGGCGGCTCAGAACGATGTGGCCGTCCAGAATGCCCCGCACCGTGTCCGCGATGGGCTCGTTGGTGTCGTCGCCCTCCACCAGCACGGTGTACACCCCGGTGATGGAGCCCCGGCTGAAATTGCCGCTGCGCTCCAGCAGCTTGGGCATTTCCGCGTACATGGAGGGGGTGTAGCCCCGGGACACCGGAGGCTCGCCGATGGCGAGCCCGATCTCACGCTGGGCCATGGCGAAGCGGGTGAGGGAGTCCATCATCAGCAGCACGTCGTAGCCCTGATCCCGGAAATACTCCGCGATGCCGGTGGCCACGCTGGGGCACCGCATGCGAAGCATGGCGGGCTGGTCGGAGGTGGCAACCACCAGGATCGACCGCTTCATCCCCTCGGGGCCCAGGTCCTTTTCCACGAACTCCAGCACCTCGCGGCCCCGCTCCCCCACCAGGGCGATGACGTTAATATCCGCAGTGACATTCTTGGCGATCATGCCCATCAAAGTGGACTTGCCCACGCCGGAACCGGCGAATATGCCGATACGCTGGCCCTTGCCGATGGTAATCATGCCGTCGATGGCCTTCACGCCAAACTGAATGCGCTCCCGGATTGGGGGGCGCTGAAGGGGGTTGATGTAGCCGCCGCCCACGCAGTAGGAGGTGCCCTCCTCAAAGGGCCCCTTGCCATCGATGGGCTGGCCCAGGGCGTTGATGATGCGCCCCCGGAGGAATTCGCCCACCTGTAAGGTGAGCTGCCGCCCGGTGTTGCGCACGAAATTGCCCGCCGAGATGCCGCTCATGTCCGAGTAGGGCATGAGCAGGATGTGGTCGTTTTTAAAGCCCACCACCTCGGCTGTAACCTGGCCGCCGGAGTCGCCGTTGTAGATGCGGCAGATATCGCCTACGGCGGCCCTCCCGCCGGAGGCCTCGATGGACATGCCCACAATATTCTCGATTTTTCCCGTCAGGCTGTAGGGCTCCGCGTTGTAGATCTGGCGGGTCATTTGTTGAAATACGGATGGCATTTTTCACTCCACCGGCCTGTGCCTCGCCGCCCCGTTCCCGGCCTGGGAGAACGCGGGGCAGCGCTGATCTCAATGAAACAGATTCATACCCGACGCGCTGTTGGCGGTGTCCATCAGAATGGTCCGCAGGTTGTTCAGCTGGGTGGCCGCGCTGGCATCCACGATCTCGTCGGGCATCTCAATGATGCAGGTGCCCGACTCGTCGTCGGACATGGGGATGATGCGCACCCGGTCGGACAGGGCGGTGAGCGCCGCGGACAGGGTGGCGGGAATCTGGGTGAGGCGCTTGGCGTCGCACTCAGAGATATAAATATGTACCCATTCTTTTTTCTTGCGCTTATCGATGGCGGTCTGAATCATGCGGCTGATCACGTCGGCGCTGCTCTTCAGGCTGACGCACACCACCTTCTCCGCCACCGCCAGGGCCAGGTCCCGCAGGTCGTCCACGCTCTGGTCCATCTGCCGGTCCAGGGCGACGCCCGCCTGCTCCATAAAGCGGTGTACCTCCTCCTCCTGGCGCTGGGCCTGCTCCTCCCGGAGGGCTTTGGACTCCTGGGCAGCCTGGGCCATCCCGGCCGCGTAGCCCTCCTGATAGCCCTCCTCCCGGGCCTTGGCGTATACCTTCTCCGCCTCCCGGGCCGCGTCCTCCTGAGCCCGGTCCAGAAGGCGCTCTGCGTCCCGCCGGGCCTCGGCCAGAATCTGCTCCGCCTGAATCTGGGCGAAGGTGACGGGGTTTTCCTTTGGTTCCGGCTCGGGTTCGGGCTCAGGCTCGGCCTCCGGCTCCGCGCCGTCCTCCGGTTCCTCCTGATCGGTAATCAGGATGTCGAACCCCTCCGGGCGGTCCGGCTCCTCGGGACGGTCCGGCTGCTCCGGGAGGGATTCCTCCGGGGCGGGCTCCTCCGCCGGGACCTCCAGCTCCATGGCCAGCTCCTCCGCCGGGAGGAACTGATAGGGCTGCACCTTGGCCTCAGCCCCGGCCTTGTCCTTTCCTCCGCCCCAGAGAAACGCTTTGAATACATTAGGCAATGATATCGTCCTTTCCGCCCTTCGCGATCACGATCTCGTTCTTCTCCTCCAGGTCGCGGATGATATCCACAATGCGCTGCTGGGCGTCCTCCACGTCCTTGAGCTTGACGTTGGTGGTGATCTCCAGATCGTCCTTGATGTTCTGGGCCATACGGGTGGACATATTGCTGAGCAGCTTTTTGGAGACCTCCTCGTTGGCGGTCTTGAGGGACAGCACCAGATCCCGCGGGTCGCAATCCCGGACAAAGCGCTGCACGGACCGGTCGTCCATGGTGATGATGTCCTCGAACACGAACATGCGCTTGCGGATCTCCTCGGCCAGCTCCTGGTCGTAGGCGGACAGGCCGTCGAAGATGTTCTTTTCGCTGGTGCGGTCCAGGTTGTTCATCACGTCGGCCACATAGTCGATGCCGCCCACCTTCACGTTGGCGCTGGTGACGATGCTGGAGAACTTCTTGCGCATTTCGGCCTCAATAATCTTGACGGCCACGGGGGACACGCTCTCGATCTTGGCCATGCTCTCCACTACCTGGACCTGGCGCTTCTCGTCCAGCCGGGAGATGACCCCGGCCGCCTTGTCGGGCTCCACGTAGGACAGCACCAGGGCGATGGTCTGGGGCCGCTCGTTCTGGAGGGCGGAGAACAGAGAGGTCTCGTCCGCCTTCTCCATGAAGGAAAAGCTGCGGTTTTGCAGGGACTTGGTCACTTTGCCCAGCAGCTCGTCGGCCGCCTGGGGGCCATAGGCCTTTTCCAGCACAGTGCGGGCGTATTCCAGGCCGCCCTCCGTCACCGCCCGGTTGGTGCGGCACAGCTGGTAGAACTCAAACAGAATTGCCTCGGTCTGCTCCGACCCCAGAAAGCCCATTTTGGCCACTTCCAGGGTGAGCTGCTCCACGTCCTCCGGCTCCATGTACTTGTACAGCGCTGAGGCCCGTTCCACCCCCAGGGCGATGATGACGGTGGCGGCCCGCTGGGCCCCGGTGAGGGGCGGGTCATTGCCGGTATGCCTTTTGGCAAAGGCCTCGGCCTCAAGAGGGGAGAGGATTCTTTCTTCCGCCGCGGCGTCAGCCATTGTTTCCATCCTCCTTCAGCCAGCTCTTGATCAGCAGGGCCGCGACCTCCATATTCTCGTCCACGAAGTCCCGGATGCTCTGGCGCAGCTCCATGCTGCGCTCGGTGTGCAGGTCCATCACGTCGGCCCCGGACACGGGGTTGCCGTTCTCGTCCAGCACCGGCTGGGGCTCCACGGGCTGCCCGTCCGGGCTCAGCTCCACATTGCCCGGCTGCTGGGTCATGGCGGCGGCCATCATCTCCTCCAGAGCCTTCTGCTCCTCTTCCTTCTTGCGCTTGCCGCGGCGGACCAGCACAATGACAACCACCAGAACGACGGCAAACAGCACCAGGCCCACAATGGCGGCGATGAACACCCAGCTGGGAATGCCGATCTGCTCCAGCATCTCAAAGAAGCCGGGCTCGGGCTGGGGCGCGGGCGCCACGTAGAAGGGCGTGACCAGCACGGTGATGTACCGGCTGAGGTAATCGTCCTGAGTGACGTTATCCGGCAGCTCCAGGGGGGCCTTGATGCCGCAGGAGCTGCCCACCAGCCGGACCAGGGTGTCAGTGTCCAGGGGTCCCTGGACGGTGGCGGTGGTGGAGTTGATGGTCACGCCCACCGTCACGTCGGTAAGGGTGGCGGCGGTGATGACCATGGTGGTCTGGGTCTTGTTGTTGTCAAACTCGATGCTGCCCTCGGCGGCCAGGCGGCCCAGCAGGCCCTCCACGCTCTCGCCGTTCTCCACGTAGTTGGGCAGGTTGGAGTTGGCGGGGGTGCCCACCACGCCGCCGGCCAGGATCTCGTCGTCCGTCCGAACCTGCCAGGACCAGAACTTGCTGCCCACGATGCCCTCGCCGTTGGTGTCGCCGCCCTGGGCGAACTCGGGCAGCTCGACCTCATATTTGTTGATGGTCTTCTCGCCCAGCTCCGCGGTGGCGTTCACCGCCACGCGTACGTTCTCCTCCCCGAAGGTGCCCTTCAGCAGCTGCTCCACCTCGTTCCGGATCTTGTTCTGCCAGTAGCGCTCTACCTCGATCTTCAGGGCGGAGGCGTCTGCGGCGCTCTCGCCGCTGCTGGTGCCGATGCTGTCGTAGATGTTGCCCTTGGTGTCGGTGATGGACACGTCGCTGACCTTCAGCCCCGCCACGCTGTGGGAAATATAGTTGCGGATGGCGTTGGCTTGATCCGCGGAGAGCAGCTTGCCGTTCTCCATAGTAAGTATCACACCGGCGGAGGCGTTGACCACCTTGTTGCTGTCCAGCACATAGCCGTTGTCCTCGCCGGGGTTGATGGTCACGCTGGCGGAGTGCACGCCGTCGAACTGGCTGATGGTGGCGTTCATCACGTTCTGGAGGGTGATGAGCTTGGCCTGGCTGCGGTCCGCCGAGGTGGACAGGGCGCCCACCATCTCAAAATACCCGTTGTAGCCGGAATTATTGCTGGAGTACTGCTCCTGGAGCAGCCGGGCCTTCAGGGAGGTCACCTGCCCCTCGGGCACCATGATGGTGCCCGACCCCTGCATCCGGTAATCTGTGACGCCCTGTTCCTGGAGCCACGTAAGCACCGTGGCGGTCTCCTCGTCGGTGGCCCCGGAAATCAAGGGGGAGTAGGGCCTGGTGGCGAAGAAGATAATCACTGCGGCCACGATCACCACCAGAATCGCGGCAATCAAAATCCATATTTTTTTAGAAACCTTACCCAGGGCTGTCTTGACCTTCTCCCAATAGCCCTTCAGCTTCTCCTTGTTCAACTGAAATCGACCCCGCTCTCCGCGTGCTTTCCTGGAATTGCGTGTGCCGTTACACGCTCATGTTTTTCAGCTCGTTATACGCGGTCAAGGCACGGTCGCGAAGCTGAATCAACAGGTTCAGCGACAGCTCGGCCTTGTAGCCGGCCAGGTTTACCTGGGCGGGGTTGTCGATCTGGCCGGTGGCCAGCAGGTACTGGGCCTGGCTGAACTCCGCGTCGGTGTCCCGCACGTCCTGAATCATATCCTTGAACAGGGAGCCGAAGGAGCTGTCCTTCACCTGGTCCAGCTCGGTGGCCTGCTCCTCCTCCTTGCCCGGCCGGACGGGAGGGGCGATTTTCTGGATGGTGTTGGTAATCCCGGTGATGCCGGTATTGGTAATTCCTTGGATGGGAGTACTCATCGCTATGTATCTCCTTTATTATGTAAGGTGAGCCCTTCTTACCGGCCGATCTCCAGCCCGCTGGAGATGACCGCCTTCAGCGTGTTGAAGGCGGTGACGTTGGAGGAGAAGGCCCTGGTGGCGGCCATGGCGTCGGCGATCTCCTGCACCATGTCCACGTTGGGTAGCTCCACATAGCCCTCCTCGTCCGCGTCGGGATGGGTGGGGTCGTAGACGATCTTCATGGGGGTGGTCTCGTCCTCCAGAATCTCCGTCACCCGCACGCCGCCGGCCACGGGGGTGACCTGCTCCGTGTTGGAGATCAGGCCGTTGGAGGCCCGGGCAAGGGCGGCCCGGAAGGAGTCCCGGCCGCTCACCGCCTCGAACCGCACCAGCTTGCGGCGGTAGGCGCCCTCGCCGTTCTCCACCCGGGTGGTTTGGGAATTGGTCACGTTCTCCGCCACGATGTCCAGGCGCAGCTGCTGGGCGGTGAGGCCGGAGCCGATGATGTTAATGGAATTGAGCACACTCATAGCAAATAGCCTCCTTCATTACTGGCCGCCCATGGCCATGCGCAGCAGCGAATAGTGCTTGTTGAGGGCCTGATACAGGTACTGCTGCTGATAGGCGTTGCGGATCATCTCCGTCATCTCGCTGGTGACATTCACGCCGTTGTCGTCCATGCGGGTCTGCTCCTTGGCCTCAAACACCTTCAGCCCGGCGTCGTCCAGCACGGCCCGCACGGCCTTTCCGGCTCCCTGACTGCGGGAGGCGGCCTCCTCCAGCTTGCCGCGGATGCTCTCCTCGAAGGTCACTACCTTCGCTTTATAGTTGGGCGTCTCGGCGTTGGCGATATTGTCCAGAATCGCCGCCTGCTTCGCCCAGAGATACCCCATGGACTTCTCCATCAGAATTTGGGAATTACTGGATAAAAAATCCATAAAACCCCTCCTTTCCGCAGAAACAAAACACTGCCGCCGCATTATAGTTATTATGAAGGAATCCGTGAAAAAATGCAACCCCCAAAACTCGGCCAAAAAATGCCAGCCTGGAGCGGTGAATTCTGTGCACATTCCTTTCCGCAAAAACAACAGCCCCCCATGAAACCCGGCCGAGGGACAAGGCTTGGCTTTAAAGGCAGGGCTGTTAAAAAGCGGAAGTTTCCTTTCGGAGCGCATCATGAATCCATGCTTAGCTGCCATTATATCACAGTTGTGAGGGAAGCACAAGGGTCTACGGCGCTTTTTTCAATTGAAGCACTGAATTTGCTAGAAAATTTCAGCCTGAAACACAGTTTTAAATGTTTAATCCCTCAACAAGCGCTTATTTTGGAATTTGATGGAAGGCCTTAGGCGGGACGCCGGCAGCTTTTTGCGGGCATGTGACGCACCCGCAAAAGCTGTCGGCCGGCTCCATCCTTGACGCTGGGGGATTTTTATTATTTTGCCAGGAGCTTGCCCAGCAGCCGCATGACCTCCTGCACGTCAATGGGCTTGGCCACGTGGGCGTTCATGCCGGCGTCCAGACTGCGCTTCACATCCTCGGCAAAGGCGTCCGCCGTCATGGCGATGATGGGCAGGCTGTGGTCGGCGCGGTCCAGGCCACGGATGGCCCGGGTGGCCTCGTATCCGCCCATGACCGGCATGCGCACATCCATCAGCACCGCGTCGTAATACCCCACAGGCGACTTTTGGAACATATCCAGGCAGATCTGTCCGTTTTCCGCCCACTCCAGCGCCAGGCCCTCCTCCCCCAGCAGTTCGGAGGCCACCTCCCAGTTGAGCTCGTTGTCCTCGGCCAGCAGGATGCGCTTTCCGGTCAGGTCCAGCCTGGCCTCCGACGGCCTGTCCTCCGCCGACCTCTCCGCCTGGGGGGCGGCAAACTGCCGCAGGGAGTTGAACAGCGTGGATTTGAACAGCGGCTTGGAGATGAAGCCGTTGATGCCCGCCTCTTTGGCGTCGTGCTCGATCTCCCCCCAGTCATAGGCGGAGATCAGCAGAATGGGCACGCTGTCCCCCAGCTCCTGCCGGATGCGCCGGGCGGTGGCGATGCCGTCCATGCCGGGCAGCTTCCAGTCCAGCAGGATGATCTGATAGCCGTCCCCCCGCTGGTGGCGGCTCACCACCAACTCCACGGCGGACTCGCCGTCCAGAGTCCACTCGGCGCTGACGCCGATGGATTGCAGGGCGGAGACAGTGGACTCGCACAGCTGCTGGTCGTCGTCCACCACCAGCATCCTCCAGTTGGGAAGGATCATCTCCTCCTCCGTCACCATGGCCTTTTCCAAATCCAGGGTGACGGAAAACTCCGTGCCGCCGCCCTGGCTGCTGTCCACCTGAATGTCGCCGCCCATGGCGTCCACCACAATGTACTTGGTGATGGCCATGCCCAGGCCGCTGCCCTCAGTGCGGTGGACCCGCTGGCTGTCCTCCCGGGCGAAGGAGTCAAAAATGTGGCGCTTGAACTCCTCGGACATGCCGATACCGTTGTCCCGCACTTGGATGCGGATACGGACATACTCTTCTCCCTTGGGGGAATTCTCCTCGCACAGGGATATATGGATCATCCCGCCCTCGGGGGTGAACTTGATGGCGTTGGACAGCAGGTTGAGCAGCACCTGATTGAGCCGCACGCTGTCGCACAGCACATTTTCGGTGGTGATATCGTGGATGAACACGTCGAACTGCTGGTGCTTGGCCCTGACCTGAGGCTGGCAGATGGCGACGATGCCGTCCATCAGCTCCCGGAGGGACACCTGGTCCAGGTTCAGCGTCATCTTGCCGCTCTCGATCTTGGACATGTCCAGCACGTCGTTGATGAGCCCCAGCAGGTGCTTGCTGGACAGGGTAATCTTTTTCAGGCAGTTTTTCACCTGCTGGGTGTCGGCAATGTTGGCGGCGGCGATGGCGGTCATGCCCACGATGGCGTTCATGGGGGTGCGGATATCGTGGCTCATGTTGGACAGGAACTCGCTTTTGGCCTGGTTGGCCCGCTCCGCGTCCTTCCGGGCCTCCTCGGCGGCGGACCGGGCGTTTTCCACCTCCTTGAGCTGCTGCCGGGTAAGGCCGAAGTACTTATAGAACACCAGCAGCAGCGCCGACAGGATAATCACCCCGCTGAGCACCGTCAGGCTGCCCCACTCCCGGCTGAAGTCGGTGACAATGGAGTCCATGGCGCCATAGGGCATAAAGGTAATCAGGAACCACTCGGAGTAGGGCAGGCAGGTGCAGTACAGGTGGTAGCGCTCCCCCTCCATGATAAACTCGTTGGAGTAGTCCTCCCCCCGCTCCATTGTGGCGGTCAGCTCCTCCAGGTACTGGGCCGGGGTCATGCCGTTCACGTCCTCATAGAGGGCGTGGACCCGCTCGAAGTAATTGTTGCGGTAGGCGTCGTTGCTGCGGATGACGAAGGAGCCGTCCCGGCGGATGATGAAGGAATAGGCCCGCTCGCCGTTCTCCTCCAGGGAGAGGTTGCGGCTGATGTAGGTCACGGGCAGGCCCGCCACCAGCCCCGCGCAGCTGTGCTCCGGCGTGGCGGGGTGGGGAGAGGAAATCCCCAGCAGGACCACCTTTTCCCCCTCGGTGTTGGTGCCGATGGCCACCTTTTTCTCCCCGTTCATCAGGGAGGCCAGGAAGGGCTCCGGGTCTGTGACCGTCACCTGGGACCCATAGAGCATCTCCAGCCCGCCCCTCTGGTCCAAGAAGCCCAGGTAGCTGAAGTCCCGGGCCCTGGCGTTGCTCTCCAGCTCCCGCTTGAGCGCCTCGTCCTCGTGCACCTTGTCGGAGCGGATGGTGCCGGCCAGGGCCTCCAGCTGCTCCAGCTGAATATTTATGATGCTCTCAAAATGGATGGAGGTCTGCTGGCTCATGCCGGACATGTACAGCGTGCCCACCTTGTTGATGGTCCGGGCACTCTGGCCGCTCATGTAAAGCGCGAAAAAGGAAAACACGCACACGCACAGCAGGGCTACCCCGATCAGGCTGGTAATGAGGAAGCGTGTGGTCTTATTTTTCATCCACCCACACCTTCTTGAAATGCCTCAATCGCCTGGCGGGCGCAGGCGTAGTCCGCCTTGACCTGGGCGATCAGCTCCTCCTCACCGGGCTGGGCGGGCTTTCCGTCCCGCAGGGCCTCGGTGAGCTTCTCACTGGAACCCAGCAGAGAGGTAAAGCCCAGGTTGGCGCACACGCCCTTGATGGTGTGGGCGGCCCGAAAGGCCTCGTCCCGGTCCCCGGCGGCCAGGGAGTCCAGCAGCAGCTGATAGCTTCCGTCGTTCAAAAACTTCAGCACAAACTTCTGCACCAGCCGCTCGCTGCGCAGGCGGCCCATCACCTCGTCGTAATCCCCGTTCAGGGAAACGTAACACTCTTTCAGCGTCATTTCTTTTCCTCCTCGTCCTGCGTCTGAGCGGCGCCGCTGTCGATGGGGGACACCGCCGAGATATCCCCGTTGATCTGAGCGTCTTCCTTATGATAATAGCTGTAGTGGCCCTTTCCGCTGTTTTTCACCACGTAGAGGGCCTGGTCCGCGCACCGGAACAAGGTCTCATAGTCCGGCGCCACGATCTCCGTGCTGGCCACACCCATGCTCACCGAGATCGTGAAATCCTGATAGACTCCGCCGTTCACCCGCTTATAGATGCCGTCAATGGTGGATTCCAGGTCGGTTTTGTACTCCAGGAAGATGAGGAATTCGTCCCCGCCCGCCCGGGCGGCAATGTCGCCGCCCCGGATGCTGCGGCGCATCCGCTCGGCCAGGAACTTCAGAACCTGGTCGCCGAACATGTGGCCGTAGGTGTCGTTGGCGGACTTGAAGTAGTCCAGATCCAAAATGGCCAGGGCATAGCGGCCGTCGGGCCGGTCCGCCAGCCGCTCCATAATCCGCTTCTTGGCGTAGGGGCGGTTGAGCAGGCCGGTGAGGCCGTCGTGGGACGCCTGCTGCTCCAGGTGCTCCATCTGGAGGCGGGAGGAGTGGATGTCCAGCACCTTGCCGATGCACCCGGTATACCGGGGGGGCTCCTCGGAGGACCAGGAGGCCCGGGCAATGATGCGGTGCCACTTCTCCTCTCCGTCCACGATGAGCTTGCAGTCGGACTGGACCACGGGGCTGCCGGGGGTGGTGCTGTGCAGGGCGCTGGCCAGGTAGCTCTGGTCCTGGTCGGAGATGATGGCCCTGGCCTGTCTGTCCTGATAAGGGTCCACCAGAATCTCCGGCAGGCCCAGCTTTTCCGACCCCCAGGTGTTGAGCACCAGGGAGGACGGCGTGACCGTGTATTCAAACTGAATCTCCTGGGTGAGGGAGGCGAAGAAGCTGTACTTCATCCGCTCGTGCTCCAGCAGCTCCAGCGTCCGCTCG
>ERZ777011.2485-NODE-2485-length-14599-cov-54.862624_pt1 | contig 14599 bp, 13 predicted proteins | sample MGYA00374964_ERZ777011 | MGnify/ENA primary metagenome ERZ777011 (study PRJEB29310, sample SAMD00008975) | mouse gut metagenome | study: EMG produced TPA metagenomics assembly of the Metagenome analysis of fecal microbiota from mouse which was promoted...
GGAGGCTTTTTTTATGTAGTGGCGTTAACACTTGTTATTAAACACCCTCTTAAACCGGGAGTGCGGGGAGACGAAAGGTTTATGTATCCCTCAAGGTTCTCCCCCTCCCTCTCGCCGATAAAATTAAAAAGTTGTTGACGTAGATTAGCACCACTGTTATTGCCTTTAAGCGTGGTTATCATCTGATAGTTACCTGTCACCATCATAGTGAATATATCACCGTTCCACAAAGCACCCTCGGGTCGGTTGGAATATCCACCTCCGATATTGCCATGCACCAAAAGTGTGGCTTTGGAACTGTTTTTCATCTTAAGGTTTATAGCTGCCTGATCAGAGAAACTGAGTCCCCGTAACACCTGCATGGGCTGATGATTCTCCATCACCTCCACCGTCCCTATGTCTTCATGAGCTATCCCTTTGGTCGCTATACCATACTTTCCACCCAGCAGGTCACTCCCTTCGATATAGAATTTGTTAATAGCTGTCCCCTGATATTTTATTTTACCGCTCTTATCAACATCTATACCCGGCATTCGATTAAGCACATCACCGATTGTCTTGTCCTGTTTTTCAGCAAAGCCTGCCACATTATAAGTGATGGTATCTCCGTTTTCACGTATTCTGTCAGCCTTGACCGCAACCTCCTTCAACTTGAAAGCCTCGGTTGACATTTTCACTGTAAGAGGGAAACTTTTACCGGCAAGCTCTATTCGCTTCTTCCCATACCCTATCATCGACGCTTCAAGCACACAACCTTCAGTTGATGGCATAGTCATGGTGAACTTTCCGTCAGCCCCCGACGATGCAAACTTCTTTATCTTACCGTCAGCACCTTTTATTGACACCGATGCCCCGGCGATTGGCTCATTATCGGCACTGTCAATCACAGTTCCGCTCACTTTAACCTGCGCCGGAAGCATAATTGCGATAAATGAGAATAAGGAGATAATGATTGGTCGTAGCATATAGCGTAGGGAGATATTTAGTGAAACATGAGAGACTAAATGATTAGACACTGCAAATATAGGCAATAAAATTAAAAAATTCATTATTTTGTCAACTAATTTTAAAATTTAACCTTTTTTACAAGATTTCATCCTAATCACCCCTCTATAATTGCCCATTCGAATTTTTGTTAGTACTTTTACATCACTGAACACTAAAAGCCATGCTGATACTGATTGCTGAATCAAAAACAATGGCTCCCTGCAACATACCGGTGAGCCAAAATGAATATATACTCCATACCCCGGGTCTTGAATCACGGGCGGAAGGTATAATGGACTCACTCCGCAATGCAAGCTCCGAACAACTTGCAGAAGAAGTGAAATTAAGCCTACCGATGGTGCGCAAAATTCAGCAAATGATCTATGAATTTCCCAACAAGGCTTTGGGAGCTAAAGCCATTGAGGCATTCACGGGGGTCGTGTTCAAGGCTTTTGACTATCAGTCGCTCAGTGCCAAGGATTGTACGCAAGCAAATGAAAAAATCCGTATCATATCCTCACTCTACGGGTGGCTGCGACCTGATGACATCGTAAAACCATATCGTTTTGACTTTACAACCCCTGTGGCGCCCGGAGGGAAACCTCTTGCAACATATTGGCGTGACGCTGTGACAAAATGCCTGTCAGATGAACTTGCGAAGGGAAAGCATCACGATATCCTGAATCTTCTCCCCGGAGATGCCGCCCGATGCGTGGATTGGAAACTAATCGGGTCTAATTTTAAGGTTTGGAAAGCCGATTTTAAGGAAATACTTCCGGGAGGTATCACCCGCACACCCAATGCCGGAAAATTGAAAACTTTACGGGGCAGATTACTGCGTCAGATTATCACCGAGGATATAGACTCACCTATGGAGCTGTTGAATATCGAAGGGGACGGCTATGTTGGCAGCGACGAGACAGACACCTCAGGCAATATATTGTTTCATACCGTCTGACGGAAAAACAGAAAACGGGCGTCACAAGATTATATCTGCGACGCCCGTTTTTGTTTATTTTTAATTACGCTTAGAAAATTCTACCTGAGAGAGTAAATTTAAGCACCGGATAAACCGACAGTTTATCCATCCATTTCTGCCAGTCATCGTCATTGTCGGTGAGCTGCTTCATAAGCTCTTCACCACCGGCATACGGGGTCATTTTACCCATGAACTGCACACCTAATTCCACTCCGAAATTTATGCGGCGAGAAGGCACGGGGCGACCGAAACCGAGTCCGAGATAAGGACGAAATGAGTTGACCTTGAGGATACCTGAAGCGTTACCATCCTTATCCACCGGAAGCTCATAGTCACCGATTTCGATATTACCCGGAAGTCCTTTAAGGTCATCGGTATGTCCGGATATTTTCACTATATCGCTACCTCCAAAATATGCGCCGGCAGCAACATAGAATGAACTGCGAGTAGCGAACGGATACACATTGAAAATCACATTACCCTGAGTACGCTTTAGGTTACCCTCCACATCCATAGTGAAGGTCTGCACACTACTCATAATAGCGGCGTTACCGTCAACCTCTGTATTGAAGTGGAATCCGGGCATTATGGTCACACCACCACGGAGGGTCACAAAATTTGTCACCGGTGTGGCAAGCTCGACTCCGAAACCGGTAGTGGCGGCATGAACTCCTACTCCAAGATGATTGAAGATATTTAACTCGCCAAGCCCGATAGCATTGGCATTAAACGCAGATGCAAAAACAGCAATAACTGTTAAAATGCTTTTAAGCACTGTCTTTAACATAAGTGATAAATGTTTAGATTAGTCAATGATTGTTAACTATTGTTTTCTGACCCGTAAAATTACAAATAATTGTATTATCAGCCAAAACAATAAACTGATTGTTTGTAAAAAGTGTTTTAATTCAAACATTTAACCGATTCGATATGGCTAACATTCTCATATATTCAGGGTTGGGAATCCTTATTCTTGGATCTCTTTTCGGCATTTATATCGCTGTGAGGGGTATTAAAGAATCAGGAGGCAAAATCAGCTCCGAGCTTCAGCTCAATCCATTTAACCATGTGAATAGAAGCCCGGTAATGAAAAGGCTCACCAAAAGCTGGATGATTATAATGGTAATCGGCTTTATTGTAATCGGAATCGGAATTTCAATCGGGCTAAAATAAAGATATCAAATTAACCCGCTCCACTCACTTTTAATACTTACATAATATGTCACTTTTTTGGTTAGGTATAATTATATTCGCTGTCGGAGTCGTAATACGTATGTTAATACGATTCAAATACTATAACGACTACAGGTCTAACGCACATACTGATGCGCAGAAGGAGGAGATGAGATCAAAATATCGTCCTCTGATATTCATAGGTTTGGGAATAGAAGTAATAGGTTGTATAATCAGCGTGATAAGCATCTTCATTATCGAAAAATAGAGGACAGTATAAGGACATCACGTCTATAACGATTCAATGAATTCATCAGCCTCCCTATGAGATTTGAACTTTATGATCTTGACGTTTTGCTCGTAGTTTTCAAGCAATAATTCTATTATGGGGAGTTGTTGCTTAGGGAAATTAATGATCCACTGACGAAACTCCTCATCAAGTTCATTTTCGGTCCATGGCTTATCAACCCTATCTTTACCCAAACGGCTTTCGGCACCGGCAAGACATGTTTCAAGCGGTAGATCGAAAAAGAAAACAGTATCGCAATGCTTCAACCGCAGCGGTAGTGTGCGCAGATAATTGCCGTCAAGCACCCATTCATCCCGACTAATAATCTCCGACAGGCGTTCATCAAATTCTTCACGAGTCACTGTGGTCCTATCCGGACGATGCCATATCATGTCAAGATAATATAACGGAAGCCCGGTCTTAGCGACTAATTTCCGAGAGAATGTGCTTTTCCCGGCACCGGGACAACCTATGACAATCACTTTCTTCATCTGATCTGTATCAACCATTAAAACACATGTTAGCAGCACAAAAATATGCAAAAATCCCCTCAGAAGCAAAATCGGCACGGATACATTCGGTTAACACGACCGTAAACGATTGTTATAGATAGGGGGATTCTTTGTTAACAATGATATGTTATAGTTATATATTCAGCTATTAATCACCACATTACCATCACACACCAAAATAAATTATCTTAAGTTCCGACAGTCATAATAACAATAAAATTCACTATATTTGCATCTGACAACGCAAAGAGTGTATGTATTATCGCAATATATTGCGCCTTTCCCGACAGGATATAAGCAATACCTACCTCCCACTGCGGCATCATCGTAACACTTTGTAATCAGTAACTAACAACACCATTATATGAAAAGAAATAGCTGTCTCCTGAAAGTCATGGCGTGTGCATTTTCCGGAATCGCATTGTTTGCCCCGATAAATGAAATAAGTGCGGCAAACCCCTATCTGCCACTTTGGGAATATATTCCCGACGGCGAACCATACGTATTTGAGGATCCCGACAATCCCGGTAAATACCGTGTCTACATCTACGGTTCACACGATTCACTAAAGAGTGCATATTGCGGCTTAGAGCAAGTGGTATGGTCTGCGCCCGTAAACGATCTTAACAATTGGCGTTATGACGGAATCATCTTCGAATCCAAACTTGATGCCAATGGAGCAAACCTTAATGCCGACGGGAAAGGTGACGTGCTTTTCGCCCCCGACATAACAGAAGTCACCACTAAAGATGGCAAAAAAGAATATTATTTCTATCCCAATAACCAAAATGGGGGTAGAAACGGCATGGTTGCCAAAGCGTCACGCCCTGACGGTCCGTTCGTGGTTTGCAACTGGAGTAAACAGTCACCCAAAGAGACCGATGGCGTTTTGAGATTCGACCCGGCGGTATTCGTTGATGATGACGGTAAGGTATACGGCTACTGGGGATTTGAAAAATCGTTTGGTGCAGAATTAGATCCAAACACAATGGCGACAGTAAAGCCGGGCACCAAGATTGTCGAAGATATGGTAAGCAGCCGTGACCAAGCCGGCGAGTTCCGCTTCTTCGAAGCATCCTCCATGCGTAAAATCAAGGATAAATATGTGTTTATTTATAGTCGCTGGACAGGTGACGGAGAGTTCGGTTTACCGGGGACAAATTATACACTTGCATACGCATACAGCGACAATCCGTTAGGTCCGTTCACCTACGGAGGAACTATAATCGACGGACGTGCCAGAGGCTTGGATGAAAAGGGTAATGTAATCCCCACTGCGACACCGTTCGGCAACACCCACGGAAGCATCGCTGAAATCGAAGGTAAATGGTATGTGTTCTATCACCGTCAGAGCGGAAGGGATGAATATGCGCGTCAGGCGATGGTAGCTCCGATAGAGGTCAGCGTGGAAGGGGGACCCGGCGGAAAAGTCAAAATATCCGAAGCCGAATATACCTCTGAAGGCTTCGAGACCGAAGGACTTGACCCATTCAAGCGTTATTCAGTCGGAATTATGTGTTACTACACCGGACCGCGCCCTGCCACCCATGAATATCCATACGTTCACTACTCCGGCTCATACGTTCAGCCTTTCTATGGCGACGAGGGACGATTCAAGGATCCATACAGCCCTAAATACAACCATAACGCTGTAATCAACAACACCGACGGCTCGACTATCGGGTATAAGTATTTCAACTTTGACACAATGGATTCCAATGCCGACCTGATTCTTAACCTGAAACCGCTCGGCATAGACGGTAAAATCGATGTCATGATCGATAGCCCGTGGGAAAGCAAGGGTGGCAAAAAAGTCGGGACTCTGAATATATCCAAAAATGCTCCGCAAACAGCATCCGATATGACTGTCAAAATGAAAGGGATAAAAGGGTTGAAAGGGAAACATCCGTTATTCCTCATTTTCAGCTCTCCGGTAAAGGATAAGTCAATCTGCAATCTATACGAATTACAATTCATTAAATAAGCCATGACATCAAAACTAAACATCCTGTGGGGATTAATGTTCCTGCTCCCCGCTGCCGGATTAAACGCAAAGGAATATGAGCTTGCATCGCCTGACGGACAGATGAAGGTGATTGTCAACGCTGACAAGCAGCTCACATGGGAAGTAAATCACGGTTCAACACAAGTGATAACCACATCACCCATCTCACTGTCTCTAACCGACGGCAAAGTCCTTGGCAAACAGCCCAAGGTAGCAAAAGCTTCAAGACAAAGCATCAAATCACAATTCGACACACCAGTTTACAAAAAAGCTTCGGTAGAAGACAATTACAATGAGCTGACACTTAAGATGAAGGGCGATTATTCAGTGGTATTCCGTGCCTATAACGACGGTGCCGCATATCGCATCCTTCTCGGAGGAAAAGGTGAAAAGGTAGTGGCTGACGAAGAAGCGGTATTTAATTTCGCAGGCGATTACGATGCCTTCATACCTTACGTCAACGACCTTCGTGACAGCTCTTATCCTTACAGCTTCTCTTTTGAGTCATACTATGATGAATCACCCATCTCAAAAATGTATGCCGACTCTCTTTCTATAGTCCCGCTCTTGGTCAAGCTTCCTGACGGAAAGAAGGCATTGATTATGGAGGGTGACCTCGAAGAATACCCCGGTATGTTTTTGGTAAAAGGCGCTAATGCAAATTCAATCGAAGGGCATTTCGCTCCCGTGGCATTGTCAGAGAAGATTGGCGGATACAACAAGCTCAACCTTGTGCCGACATCATCCGCTCCTTACATTGCAAAAATCACCGGCGAGACAAAACTCCCGTGGCGTGCCGTGGCAGTAAGCACCGATGACCGTCAACTCGCAAACAACGACATGGCACAGCGCCTTGCATCACCCAGCCGTGTGCAGGATATGTCATGGATCAAGCTGGGCAAAGTGGCATGGGACTGGTGGAACAACTGGAATATCATCGGAGTAGACTTCCCCGCAGGTATTAACACAGACACTTATAAACATTATATAGACTTCGCCTCAGAGAATAATCTTGAATATATAATCATTGACGAAGGCTGGAGCAAGGAGTCACTGATGGATCCCGTGGCTGAACTCAACATCAAGGAAGTGGTTGACTACGGCAAAAAGAAGAATGTCGATGTGATACTTTGGGCTCGCTGGCGTGACATGGATAAGGAAAAAGAGGTAGCTTTCCCGCACTATTCCAATTTAGGTATCGCCGGATTCAAGGTTGATTTCTTTGACCGTGACGACCAAGCAGTGGTGGAATCAATGAGCGAAATTGCAGATCTTGCTGCTAAAAATCACCTTCTTCTTGACCTCCACGGCATGAAAGCCACAGGCATACAGCGCACCTATCCCAACGTGGTAAACTTTGAAGGCGTGAAGGGTCTTGAAAATTACAAGTGGCTCGGAGTCATTGACGGCAAACCCTCAATAGATGTGATGAGATATGACGTGACCGCACCATTCATCCGTATGGCTGCAGGTCCGATGGATTACACTCCCGGTGCCATGACCAATGCCGCTCCCGGAAACTACCGCAGCATAAATGATACTCCTATGAGCTTCGGCACACGCGCGCATCAGCTTGCCATGTATGTAGTATACGAAGCTCCGTTGCAGATGCTCGCAGATTCTCCCGATGCTTACCGTGCCAACCCTGAAAGCCTTGAATTCATCTCTGCGATACCGACCACATTCGACCAGACCGAGGTCATAGCCGGAGAAGTCGGAGAATATGTTGCGATAGCACGTCGCAAAGGTGACACATGGTATATCGGAGCCATGACCTCAATGACTCCCCGCAATCTGGAATTGCCATTATCATTCCTCACTCCCGGTGTTACATACAACGCAGTCATAATGAGCGATGGCGTGAACACCAACCGCAACGGTGCCGATTGCCGCAGAAGCGAGGAGAAAGTAACATCTGCCACTGTAGCCAAAGCAAAAATGGCTTCAGGAGGCGGTTGGGGCGCAATTTTAACTCCCGTGAAATAAAATCGAATTTCTTACGTTGTAGAATAATGGCAGATTAAGACTTATATAAACCGAAATTAAACTAATTAAAAATGAAAAAAGTCCTTACTTTATGCGTGGCTTTGGCAGCCCTCACATATTCTTGCGGTAATAGCAGCCAGAAGCAATCTGAAAATGCCGCATCGGAAGATTCTGTTCAGACTGTGGCTACCAATGTTGTCATTGACGGCAAATGGAACATTGAAAACGTGGTTGTCAACGACTCGCTCTACGCACGTCCTTCGGAAGAGACTCCCGACAAAGGCTCGAACATCACATTCGACAATGGCAACTATGCCATAGCCACTAACTGCAACCAGATTCAAGGCTCATATAAATTGAATGGCGACTCCATCATTATGGAAGCTGGACTTTGCACTGAAATGGCATGTGATAATATGCGTGTTGAAGACCTTATCAAGCAGGTTCTCCCCACAATCCGCACCGTTGACCAAGTTAACGACAGCACTCTTCGTCTCAACAGCGAAGCTTCTGAATACATCCTGCTTTCAAAAGTTAACGAACCGGTAAAAGAGTAATGGTGAAATAACTCATTTTCATCAATTTATTACAACGTAAGGTACATAAAAATCAAATTTTTATGTACCTTTGTTGTATAACCATCATCCCATCACATTATGACAAAAAAATCAATTGCGGGCAATACATCACATCTGTTTTTTCATTTTCGCAGAATCAAAGAAATAATCACAGTGATAGTGACAATATGCGGATTAATGACCGCAATTGATATTAATGCCACAAATACCGTTCCACCTTCTCCGTGCGGACCGTTACCAACGGAAAACCAGATGAAATGGCAAGAGATGGAAATGTATGCTTTCATACATTATTCATTGAACACATATACTGATCAGGAATGGGGATTCGGTAATGAATCTCCCGAATTGTTCAATCCCTCAGATCTTGATTGCCGGCAATGGGTGAAAGTATGCAAGCAGGCTGGTATGCGCGGCATAATCTTCACGGCAAAACATCATTGCGGATTCTGCATGTGGCAGTCGGATTTCACCGACTATTCCGTAAAAAATTCCCCTTGGAAAAACGGCAAGGGCGACGTGGTGCGTGAACTTGCCGATGCCTGTAAAGAAGAAGGGTTGAAATTCGCTGTATATTTATCACCTTGGGATCGTAATTACCCCAAATATGGCGATGTTGAATATATCTACTATTTCCGTAACCAATTACGAGAGCTGCTTACCAACTACGGTGATATTTTTGAAGTTTGGTTTGATGGTGCGAATGGAGGGGACGGTTGGTATGGCGGTGCTAACGAAACAAGGACAATCGACCGAACCACATATTACCAATGGGGTGACACCTATAAAATGATACGGGAATTGCAACCCGACGCCGTGATATGGAATGACGGCGGCGACCGTGGCGATCTACGTTGGGTTGGCACCGAAGCCGGTAATGTCGGGGAAACCAACTGGAGTCTTCTCAACAAAACCGGCGACACACCTTATGACATGCTTCACTATGGATTAGAAACCGGTGATACATGGGTTCCGAGCGAGACTAATACCAGCATCCGTCCGGGATGGTTCTACCATGACACTGAAGACGAGCATGTGAAGAGCCTATCGAAACTTATGGATACCTACTACAAGTCAGTAGGGCGCAATTCCACATTGCTCTTAAACTTTCCGATAGCCCCTAACGGAAGAATACACCCCAATGACAGCCTTAGGGGAATAGCATTTGCCAATATGGTAAAAAAGGTATTTGAGAATAATCTTATAAAAGGCAGCCATGTCAAGGCATCGAATTTCCGAAATAATGACCCGCTTTATCATCCTAAAAATGTAGTTGATGGCAACAATGACACATATTGGGCGACCGACGATAACGTCACATCAGCATCTTTGACTTTTGATTTCGACAAACCCACTACATTTAACCGTTTCCTTGTCGAAGAATATATAAGACTCGGACAGAGAGTGAAAAAATTCTCTATCGAAGCACACGTCAATGGCGAATGGCGAAAACTTGAGGATCAGCTCGCAGATAACGGAGACGGAATGACCACCATAGGACATAGGCGAATAATATGTTTCCCGACTGTAACAACCACGGCACTCCGTTTCAGTGTAGTTGATAGCAAAGCTGCCCCTATCATATCGAAAGTCGGGGTATTTCTTGCTCCCGAATTAACCCCTGATATACCAAACTCCGGGGAGAAACGGTCGTCCGCCCTACGTGTGTTCTTCAGCTCACCAAAGCAGATGATCATAGAACTTGACAAGACTCAGACTGTCACTGATTTCAAATACGAACCACCCCAGAACACAAAGCACGGATTAGTGACCCATTATGCGCTCTATTCATCAACCGACTGGACAAACTGGACGGAACTCGCATCCGGCGAATTCTCCAATATCATAAATAATCCGATATGGCAGACCATTAAATTCAAGCCCACAAAAGCGAAATTGCTAAGATTTGAAGCTACGCAATTGGCTGAAGGTGATCGCATGGCTTATTCCGACATCGAGGTAGTGAGCGAGACGCCACGGGAGCATGACTGGGAGAACCCATTGGTCGTAGGGATAAACAAACTTCCCTATCATGCCACATTGCAACTGCCGTCAAGAGAAAATGAATGTCCCGAAATCGTATCACTTGACGGAGAATGGCACTTTAACTGGTCACGCAATCCCGACGAACGCCCTATGGGATTTGAAAGTACAGATTATGATGTTAGCAAATGGGCTAAAGTGACAGTCCCGGGTAACTGGCAGACACAGAATTTCGGAAAACCGATATACACAAACATCCCATATCCCTTTGCCCGTAACAAACCAAGTGTGACAAGTGAACCCCCAAAGGATTGGTATGCCTACGACCATCGCAACCCCGTAGGCTCATACGTCACATTCTTCAACGTGACAAAAGATATGCTCGGTAAAAACCTGATTCTCCATTTCGGAGGTGTAAAATCAGCCATGTACCTTTGGGTAAACGGCAAGAAGGTTGGTTATAGCCAGAATTCAATGTCACCGGCTGAATTTGATATCACCGATTTAGTCAACGAAGGCTCCAACAGGCTTGCCGTGGAAGTATACCGATGGTCAGATGGAAGCTACCTTGAAGATCAGGATATGTGGAGGTTGAGCGGAATTTTCCGTCCCGTACAGCTGTGGGTACGCCCTCTTACCCATATCAGCGATTACAAAGTCACCGCTGATCTAAACTATGATTTCAGTGAAGCCGCTGTCAATGCCGAGGTACAGCTTTGTAATACCGGAAAGGAAAAAGCCAAGACTATGGATGTAGTGGTCAACATAGATGGTAAGAAATATCGTAAAAATCTAAAAAATCTCATGCCCGGCGACACGACAGCCGTTGAGCTTTCATGCGTCATCAAGAATCCGAAATTATGGTCGGCGGAGACTCCTCACCTCTACCCTTTCAGCGTGGAACTTGTTGACAAAAAAGGGAATGTGATAGAGCATTTTGATTACCATTTTGGCGTAAAGAAAGTGGAGACTATCGGAGAAATTTTCAAAATCAATGGTAAAAATGTCAAGCTAAGGGGCGTGAACCGTCATGACCACCATCCACGCACCGGTCGCTATGTCGATGATGCCACTATCGAGAAAGACTTGAAACTGATGAAGCAATGCAACATCAATTTCCTTCGCACATCCCATTACCCCGACCGTCCATATCTATATGAACTTTGTGACAAATACGGACTTTATGTGATGGACGAGGCTAATCAGGAAAGCCACGGCTACGGATATGCCAATAATGAAATGGGCGAGGACAGTTTGTGGGAAAAAGCCCATGTTGACCGAGCAGTTTCACTCGTGCAGCGTGACAAGAATCACCCAAGCATTATACTTTGGAGTCTCGGAAATGAAGGTGGTGTCGGACCTAATATTCAGGCGATGTACGACACTATTGTAAGCCTTGACCCGTCACGATTGCCGTTTTACGACTGTAACCCACGCTATTCTGCGTTGCATGACGAAGGATACCCTACCCCTGAATTCATGCGTGAGAATGCGAAAAAAGTCACCGATAAACCATATATAGCCCGAGAATATGCCCATGCGATGGGTAATTCAATGGGTAACTTCCAAGAATACTGGGATGTCATATATGCCGACTCTTCAATAGTGGGTGGCGCTATATGGGACTGGGTGGATCAAGGTATTGCCAAGCCTATTGACGGCTCGCCGCTTCGTCATTCCGCTTCACTCTCGCTTATGGGCGATGAATTTTGGGCTTACGGAGGGGATTTCGGTGATATGCCTAATGACAAAAATTTCTTGATAAATGGTTTAATAGGTCCTGACCGAGTACCTCACCCACACTTCTACGAGGTTCAATATGTATATCAGCCTATCACTTTCGTCAAGGAAGAGGATGGAATCCGTCTTATAAACCGTGACTGTTTCACTCCGTTAGACAATTACGATTACAAGTATGATATATTTGAGAACGGCTCTATCGTCAGCAGTGGGACACTTACACCGACCGATGACAAGCTTACAATCCCTGAGCACAAGGGTGAAAATGAAACAGTCATAAACTTGTATGCATGTCTGCGAGATTCCATATTATGGGCGGATGCCGGTCATGTGGTAGCACGAGAGCAATTTATACTCAACTCGTACAAATTCAGAGACAGAATATCAGGGAAGCGTTCAGTGCCCCGATATCATGCATCTCATGAAGGGATCAAAGTACTTACCGATAACGGCTCTGTGACGGTTGACAGCACAGGTGCTATTTCTTCATGGATAGTTGACGGCAATGAAATGCTACACTCTCCGTTGGAGCCTTATTTCTGGAAACCGTCAAATGACAATCAGGTTGCAAGCCATTTCAGCGAACGACTTGCCGCATGGCGTGATGCCGCACAGTTGCGCAAAATAAGCAGTATTAATATTGAAAAAGCTGACAACGCCCTGCGAATAATAGTGAAGACCTCGCTTCCGGTCAAAGCTGACTATGACTTGGCGTATACCATCACTGATGATGGGGTCGTGCATGTGGATGCCGACTACCGTCCTGCAGCTACCGACATCCCTCTCATACCTAAATTCGGCATGAGAATGCGTCTACCCTCGGAGTATGATCATGTGGAATATTACGGCAAAGGACCTTGGGAAAATTATCCCGATCGCAAACGGTCGGCGTTAATAGGCTCATACAGTATGCCGCTTTCTGAATATATGACAGAGTATATAAAACCTCAGGATAACGGCAATCGCTGCGATGTGCGTCAGTTTAATTTGCGTTCTCCAAAATATGCTTTACATGTGGAAGGATGTCAGCCTCTCTGCATTCGTGCGTGGGACTATGGAGAGGAAAATCTAAATGTCGGACATCCTCATGAGCTTGAGCGAGGTAAATTTGTCAACCTCAACATAGACTTGAATGTTCACGGGGTCGCCGGTGCCGATACTTGGGGAAAACGTGCATTGCCTCAGTATACGATAGACGGAAACGCCAAGCATCACTATTCATTCATTCTCAGTTTTGACAAAATACGAAAGGACAAGGTAAACTGATTTTAATAGTCCAAAAGTCGTCCGCAGTCATTCCAGTCGCCAATCATTTCTCCTCGTTCACTGGCTTCAATCAGTTTCCTAAGACGGCTATGGAATATTTGCGAGTAAGATTTTTTCCGTTGTATATTGTCAATTCTTACCCTCTGGTAAAGAGGATGGAATCCGCAGAAATTTGCCCATGCAACCGGATTATTCCGGAATTCGGAAAGTATTCCCGGAATAATCTCAAATTTGGAATTCAAATCCGGACATACGGCACGTCCACTCTCGGTCATGAGTCCCATGGCTTCCAAACGGCGGCATCTTTCTTTATTAAGCTCCGTCCACTGTCCGGCTTTGACTCGCGGACCAAACCGTTGTAAGGCAACTCCATCCACATTCTTAAGTGTGGAATCTATCCAACCGAAACATAATGCCTCTTCAACAGCATCAAGATACCAAAAAGCACCGGCAGGAGGTGTCTTGCCCCTCTTTAAAGCTATCCAACATTCCTTTTCCGTGGCATGATGTTCCGAAAGCCATTTTCGGAACTCATCACGAGTATGTATGTCAAGTATGTTTTTAGGGATCATAGGACAAGTAATCGGTAAGCCTTCCCGGGTATCCCCTCGTAAACATAATCCTCTATGAGTTGGAATCCGAACTTTTCAGCGACTCTCTGCGAGGCTATGTTCCGGGAATCAGTGGTGATAATAAGAGATTTAAGCCCGAGTGTGTCACGGCAATACCCAATCAAGCCACTGAGAGCTTCCGTTGTCAGCCCTTTGCCCCAATACGGATACCCGATCCAATACCCTATCTCTCGCTCGGAAGAGTTTAGCGAATAATGTTCGGCTCCGGTAGGCACAAGCCCTATGCAGCCGATGGGTTCATCTGTCTCTTTCAGAACCATAGCAAATGAATAGGGATTCGGAATGAAAATCTCATTTATGACCATCCGACTCATCTCAAGAGAAGTGTGACAGGGCCACAACGCAAGTTCACTCACCCTCTTGTCGGAAGCATACTTATAAAGCGATGCCGCATCCTCTTCTCTCCATCTTCGTAATATAAGAGGGTGTTTAATAACAAGTGTTAACGCCACTACATAAAAAAAGCCTC
>ERZ777011.2488-NODE-2488-length-14581-cov-3.234063_pt1 | contig 14581 bp, 20 predicted proteins | sample MGYA00374964_ERZ777011 | MGnify/ENA primary metagenome ERZ777011 (study PRJEB29310, sample SAMD00008975) | mouse gut metagenome | study: EMG produced TPA metagenomics assembly of the Metagenome analysis of fecal microbiota from mouse which was promoted...
ATCAAATATTTGTTATTTTGTTTTAATAGTTTTTCGGACAAAAATAAGCTTGTATTTCAAGAATCCGGAAAAGTAGGGTTTTCCAAAGCATGGGGAGGTAAGGACATGGAAGAATTGCAGAAAATACAGTATGTGGAAATGGCATATGCAAGGGTGAGCACAAAAAAGCAGTCGCTGGAAAGGCAGGAAGCATCTATATTAGAGGCAGTGCCGGATTTGAAAGCACAATATTTTTTTGAGGATAAGTATACAGGTAAAGAGTTTGACAGGCCGGAATACATAAGGCTTAAAGAAAAGGTCATGGAGCTAAAAGAAGCCAATCCCAATACAAGAATAAGGATAACCATACATGAATTAGACAGGATAGGGCGTGATTATCAGGAGATACAAAAAGAAGTCCACTGGTTTAGGCAACAGGGGATTACATTACGCTTTCTTGATATACCAGAGGAACTTATCAACGGTACAATGGGAATTACAGGGGATTTATTGGTGGACATAATTATTTTGCTGAAAGCATACTGGGCGGAGCAGGAACTGCATTATAAAGAAAAACGTACAAAAGAAGGAATTGAGAAAGCAAAGAAGAAAGGTACAAAGTTTGGGAGACAGGCAATAGAGATAGACGAAAAGCAATTTAGGAGAGAAGCAGACAGGGCGATTGCCAGACATATCACTCATAAAGAAGCAATGCGCAATCTTGGTTTAAAGGATTACGTTTACTGGAAATGGGTTAAGCAATTATATCCCGATTACCAGCCTAACAAGCAGAAGGTAGCCAGAAAATAACGGACAACAATATAAAACAGATGTTTATACTTTTTCGGACTACCAGATTTTGCAGATTACCAGCATTTCCAACCCAAAGTTGCAGCCATCCTATTCCAGCATTAAGAAAAATTCCGCTACATTCCTGATACATCAAATGTTTTCCGGCGTTATCAAAAAAATTGTTTTTGTTGTAAAGAAATGAAGGAGAGGTAAAATTTTCTCCGAGTGCTTCAGAACGGTCTTGATATGCGTGGCTCATCAATTAGGTGATGCATTAATGAAAAATTGGTATACATTCAGAGTGAAATTTTTGGTAAAATTTTTTGATAAATTTTATGAGAAGTTAATGTCCGATTTTTGCTATAAAAAGGCCATATTCCAATAGCAATGTTTATAAAAATCAAAGCATTAATTCCCAACCAAACATACTAAAATCCCCTTGACATTCCCCTCTCCAAGCGTTACCCTCCCCACCCCATAGGGAGAAAGGAGGAAACGCCAATGAACCAGGAAAAAATCAAAGAAAAGTTACAAGATGCAGTCAGTCTGTTGATTATGTTAGAAAACGATTTATCCTCACAGCAGTCAGACGAAATTCACTTAAGGGCAGTAAAAATAACACATGAAATACTAAAAACAGTGCTAAGTGAGTTGCCGGAGTAAACAAAAAGTTATTTGTTTATACTGGAAAGGAAATATTGCAAGCGAGCCCTTTGTTCATCATCAAGCATTGACGCATCAATACCCGCATCAGAAGCTTTTTCAAGGCCAAGCAGGTAATCAGTTGAGCATTGGTACAGATTAGCAAGAGCCATAAGGACTTCAACACTTGGAGTCCTTTCTCCACTTTCATAATTGGATATGATACTTGCAGACACACCAACAGCCCCAGCCGCTTCCTTCTGCGATATTTTCAAGCCAGTCCGTTTCAGTTGTAAACGTTCACCTAAACCATGCACCATAATGACAACCTCCATTAAAAAAGTGTAAAACATTCCAATTTCCTTTAGGGAAACAAAACACTGCTAAAAGCATTGTAAAAATTGCTTAAAGGCGATATAATTAAGAAAAACATAGGAGGATCGATTATGAATACACAGCTAAGCCAAAAAGAGCAGGAGTTATTAGTGTTGGAAATAGTAGATGCCTGCATACAATATTCAGAAGAGAAACAAATGGATTTTGCAAGAGAGCTTGAAGATTTGGTATTTGTCGGTAAAGCTGACACGAGATTTTCAGAGATGGTTTGCAAAACAATAGAGTCTCTGCACAGCAAAAAGTACATAGCCGGAACAGTGGAACTTGTTTATGAGACAGAGATGGATATAGATACATTTGAGGAAAGTACCACAGATGATATAGACTTTTCACAGACAATTTTTGAAAATATCAGCATCACCGCAAAGGGTAGGGCTTTAATGGGTGCCGAAACCTTCAAAGAGGCAGGGAAAAGCTTTATGGAAAAAGTAAAACCAGTGATTAAATGTATTGCGTCAACGGCATTGCAGACAGCGGTAGAAACAGCAATAGTAGCTGGAATGAAGGCGGCAGGAATCCCTGTATAAGCATAAAAACAGGCATTCAGTTAAAAAGAAGTATATTAAAAATTTAATAAAGTTTATTTTGAGGGCATCATAAGATGCCCTCACTCATTATCAATCACAGTGAAAGCGAGGTACCAACATGAGTGGAAAATTCATGAGCATTAAAAGGATAATAATACCTACCATAACAATGGTAATCATAGCCAGCCAGCTAATGGGCTGTGCCGCAGCATCCCAATCCGAACTCCTGCAAATGATAAACCAAGGAGACGCAATAGAGATAGAGATTGCAACTCCCAAGAATCAGGAGCAGGGTGAGGAATTCGCCATAGACTGGGAAGAATTGGCACTCCTTACAACCAATCCCGACCTTAGAAAATCATGGGATGATATACTCAACATCACCCCCACAGACACAGGCAAAAATGGAATCCTCTATGTAGATGCAGAGGGCAACAATGAACCCAACAACACCCTGCGAGTAGCCCTCCACAACAGAGAGTTCCTCAAATACCTTGACAGCGAAACCGACACCCTGAAACTAGCTGAAGCAGTTGCAGGCAACTATGTAGACATAGAATCAGATGATACCATGAAATCCGTTTACATGGGAATCAACGGTTACTTCAACCTCTTACCTGACGCATCCCCCAATTACGCCAATCCTGACAGCACCTTACAACGAAATGAATTTATGGCAATGGTATTCCGAGCAGAAACACCCGTCCAAGACCTAACAGTTGATGAATCTTTTGAGAGTGCAGTCGGAGCCAGCGATTACAACATCTACGCCCAAGGCGTAGCCCAAAACAGCTACCTTGACCTACAAAGCAAAAGCCTAAACAACCTCACGGCCAATGGAACAATCACCAGAGCAGAAGCAATCTATTTAATAGTAAGCCGATACTTTTCAGATGACCTAAAAGCAGTAGATACAAAAAGCACCACCTTCACAGATGCTAAAGACGGCGGTAACATAGCCGAGCAACAAAAGTTTATAGAGGATGCCATCCAAAAAGATTACTGGAAATCCTATGAACTCACTTATGCCGTTCAAAACCCAGACAATGGTTTACCCACAGACCTTTTCAAAGCCTTAGTAGTAGCCAAAGACAAAGGTTTAGTAGGGGATGTAACCCGTTGGGATGAAGCCCTCACTCGTTCCGAAGCAATGGAACTCCTGATAGAAGCATTAAAGCAGGAAACCGGCATAGCCCAGTTTAACGCAAAGCAGGGCATCACCGAGGGCCACGAAGCCACCACCACAGAAGCCACCACCGCCACAGAGGGAGAAGAAACAACCGCCGAAACAGCAGAGGACGACAGTATTAATTCCACGCATACAGATGTAACCCTTGGCGAAGATGAATACAAAGGCGACAGCATCCTTGACAAAACCAATGTACAAGATGACCTTAGCAAAGAAGATGAGGCGGCAGTAGATGCAATAGTAGATCAACTAATGAAAGAGCACCCAGAGTGGTTTAGCACAGAGGGCAGTCAAAATGTAGGCACACAGCAATATCAAGGCGAGCATGTCGGCACCCTTGACAATACAGCTAATACACGTCAAATTGAATTTGGTTCAACAACATCGGATGTAGCCCCAGGTACGGTTTATTAAACTAATGAATCATAGAGACAGCAGTTACAAGCTGTCTCTATGTATTTAATAAGATTAATACACACCAAATACAGTTTACAAATATACTACTACACAGATAAAAATATTTTTAATTTCGTTGATACATGGATTTGTAATTTCCGAGATTTTGCGTTATAATAAAAGAAAAGTAAATAGGGGTAATATAAATGATAAATATATATACATCAACAAATTATTTTGATAAAAAAGATATAGTAATTAATAATGAATCTTTTTTTAAAAACAATATAACTGCTAAATCGTTTGGTATTTTAAGCATACAAGTACTAAAAGACATTGATAGTGCAGAATTACTTGATAGGGATAATGGCAAGATTGAAACACCTTATGGGTTAGCAGGTTTATGGGATTTATCAACTGGATGTAAGACAGCCCTAAACCTAATATTTTTACTTGAGAATCCTTTTATATATCCCAATGTTAAAGCCATAAATGCAACAGAATGTGGTTGGAATGCAATAGATAAATTGTTTGATATAATAGAAGAAAAGAAAGATTATCATATTTCAATTATAATAGAGCATGAAAATGAATTATATAAATGTAGAGACAGGCAATACAGAATAGATGGGGATAGAATAATAGAGTCACTCTTAGATTTATAATAGATGGAGGATATACAATGAAGCAATGTTATAATTGGGAAAACAATATATTAGATTTCATAGATATAAATAGTAATAGGTATTTATTAAGTTTTAAAGGCAATAAGACAGTAGTACAAGGCAAAAGCGGTACAGGAAAAACATTGATTTGTACTATGTTAACTAATATTATTGATGATGATAATGTTATTTTAAGGCCATATAGTGCAGATAACATATTTATTGCATCAAAAAAAGATGTAGATAAAGTATTTGAACAATCAAAGAAGCTAATAATTATTGATAGAGCAGAATTTATTTTAAATCAACAGTTAGTTACATTTATCAATCAAGATAGAATAAATAGATACTTAATATTTTCAAGAAAACCAATAGGTTTAGCAGTATCTCCAAATTACTTTGCTACATTATATAACAATAATGGTTGTTTGCAATTAAATTACGAGTTTGACGAAGTGGGGTGGAATTAGATGTTATATATTATTACTGAGGATGAAAATTCTGCACGAGACTTTTTTGAATGCGTAGCATATACATTTAAAAATTCTAATGAGTTTACTCTTGTGCCATTAATTACAAAAAATGGTGGAAATACTACATTGAAAGAACAGGTCAAGTCTGTTTTGAGATATGTAAATTACGGAGATAAAATAATGATTGTATTTGACAATATAGAAGATACAACAAATTTTGTTCCGGCAGAGTTTATAAAATGGCTAGGTATAAAATGTAAAGAAGCAAATGTTAATTACAGAATAACGAAATACTATTGTTTTGAAGAATTGTATTTATCATATGATGAATTGATAGATATGTATGTACATTTAGATAAAGCAAACAAATGTGTAGTTGAAGCATTAAAATATGTACATTATTGTATAAATAATAACATTAATTATTTTAATGACGATTCAAGGATACAAAATTTTGTTAATATGAGAAAAGAGGCAGGAGTTAATAGGGAGCATTTTGCATTGCAACTATTAATAAAAGCGACAGAAATTATTAATGGATATTTCAGGATAATAAAGCAAACGGGGGCATTGAAAAATCAAGGTAAATGTTGGATTGAAACATGTAATGATATACAGCGGGATATGATGAATGAGCATAAAGTGCATAATATATGCGTTAAAAATTGTTTATATTGCTGTAAAAATAAAGACACTAAAGATAAATTAATAGATTTGAATAATAGATCACTTTTTAGAAAAAGCAAAATACAACTTTATCAAATTTGAAAGGGAATACAATCAAAAAAGGACACCCCACCCCATCAGGTGTCCTTTTTTCATACCCAAAATTCATGTAGAAATAAAATTAAAAAAGAGATGCAAAATAGAAGAAAGGAAGGATTACATATGAAATTCAAATCCCACATTCCAAAATATTATATGCTAAGGGTATTTGCAATAGTGTTTACAATTATAACAATATTAACACTAAATACATCCTTAGTATACGCCAGTAGTGGAATAGATGCTGGTGTGCAAGCAGTAGTAGGAGCAGTTTACAATGGCACAAGTAGCAGTACCCAAGGTGGCACCTCCCACATAGTCAACGGTGTCTCTTACACCCGTACCGGCTACCTCTGTTACCTTCTCACCAAAGACGGCTCCACCACATCATATCCACCCTACGCTTTCCGTAGCCCCGGTTACAATGAGATATCTGGTTCCCGTTGGGTTTGTACCTCCCGTAGAGGTCAATCAGTCAGTGGCTGGAGTGGAGATGCTTTCTGGGGCGTTACCCCCTGGTGCGAAGGTGGAAGTCCTTCTAATGAGGGTAAAATCCGTGATTGGATGTTACAACCAATTAATGGCAAACCACAGGCTCAACAGTTCGTGTTAGATTGTTGGGGAGTAGAAGCAGAGAAAAGTTTTTCCAGTGATGAATACATCCTCGTCATCGAAACCATCATGAACTTCCAATATAGCAAAGCGGGTGGAGATTCCGGTGGTGGTTTACCGCTTGTTATATCTCCATCCCAAGCAAAATCAATTACATTAGCAGCTCAAAAAGAAGCCCAGAAATATGTAAACAATATACCTGATAATGTGTGGAGGAATATTCAAGCAGAAGAAGGTAAATCAATAACAGAGATAAAGAAGCAGTGGGTAAATGAGATAACCAAAAGAGCAGTTAATGAAATAATAGCGAAGATGCAATCCGAGGGAGGTTCCAATCGCACTTTCACCAGTGACCCCCTCATAGGCACCGTCCCCAACCTCATCAAATACAAAAATGGTGCCAAAGTTTTCGACTCCTACACCAACAAAGTAGCTCCCCATGCAGAGAAAATCAAGGTAAGTGAAGCAGGCTTCACCGCCTACCCAAGTTCAGGCCCAGCCCAATTAACAGATGCCGAAGTCCAATCCTATGGAGTAGCGATGTTAATCATCCATTGTAAGAATGATGCCATCCATACCTACAATGGCGTAGATTCCCCTGGTCCCCCAGAAGATCGTCTCCCAGGCAAAACAGGTACCTGTAACATCGTCAAAGGCTATTACAAAGAGAACCTCACCACAGGTGCCAAAGAATCCTTAGGAGTATACCACGAGTTAGAAGTAACAAGTAATATCATAGTGAGTGGAGAGCCAGAGTTTGAGTTAGTGGAATATTATTGTTTAACAGCAATATAAAACAGGCACAATGTTATATTTTAATCGTCTAAAACATATTATTTAAGAATAAATATATCCTGTCAAAATCTTTCGTCAAAATTACCACATCAATTTTTACATCACGCCTGTTCAGCTTTTCCCAACGCATCAAAATCAGGTTTACATAACAAAGCAAACATGGATATATTCTTCTGCAATTCTGCTAATAGACGGCAGGATTTTTATATGCTATCTTTTGCATAAGGGAGGGCATCATTATGGCAGAGGAATACATCAAGGACGGCTATAAACTTAAAATAGGTAGGAAGCGGACACACATTACAACATATGAAAACATGGTATTACAGACGACACAGCCGATAAAGAAAGAAAAACCAAAGAAAATCAAACCAACCATACCAAGTGATTATGCTAATTTTAATTACTATAACCGCATGAAGAAGAGACGGCAGGATGTAAGGGAAATATGCTGGAACAATTTTGATTTACCGGATGTGGTAATGCTAACACTGACATTTGACCAGAAAAACAATAAGGAAAAAGATTTCACACACATGGAAGATGCACATCATGAGTTTAAAAAGTTTATTCAGAGGATAAACAGCCATTATCGGGATTTCAGATATATTGCCACATTCAGCAGGCAAAAAAACGGCAACTGGCACTACCATGTTATGTGTAATTTCTCTCACAGTATCAAAAACAATGAAATCAGCGCCATATGGAAGAATGGGATAACCTATATAACTTATATCAGAACAAGCGATGATTATATCAGCGCCGTACAATATCTCACCAATAATATGGACGAATCCGCAGATGCACTAAAGGGAAAGCATGGGTTTATGTGCTCCCGATCAGTGGAGAGGGATATAGAGCTGGTTTCATGGAAAGAAGAACAGTTTAACGAATTTGTGGAAGCATTTGAGAAAGTGAAAGATAACAAAAGGAAAATTTTATATGAGACAAAAAATCATTTAGGAATCAAAGGAACACGGATAGACGAAGAAACAGGAGAAGAATTTGAAATACACTTAAAAGACAGGGAACTCACCCCTGTGCTGGAAAATGCAGGTTATGAGGAATGGGAGACAGTTTACACACATTTAACATCATCAGCAGACTTTTCAGATAAATTTGCGCCATTAAAACCCGCCACTCTCCGTCCTAAGATGTTTAAAAGAACCAAGCCGGAAAAGTAAGGATACAGTATGCAGAGACATCTGTTTCAAATTAGTATATACACACATTATATGCATGATTTTACGATGATGGTAATGAGAAAAAAAGTATACAAAGAGCGAAAAAATAACAATTACAATAGGGTAAACTACACAGTATGTAAGGTGCAAAGTAAAAATACCTGACAGATAAAACAGCATGAATATGATAAGGGAGCAAATTTTAATTTTTGGAGGGAAAGATTATGTTTGATGCACCCATTCACTGTGAAACTTACCGGAACTTAAAAATGAGAATATGCACCAATGAAAGACCGGCCACATCAATGGTAGCATGCCGTAGAAGCCCCTATGCGTCTGCAAGGACAAACCAATGGCTGGAACGCAGGATGCTCAGGTTATGCACAGCCTACTACAACAAAGTCATGAAGGAATCCGGAGGGAAATTCTGGAAAGAGAAGGTACACACATTGGAGAATAGTCCGTATCTGACATTTTATGGAGGTAAAACAGAAAATGAAGGGAATAAGATGGAAAAGTCAAAGAAGCGGTAACATGATAGGCCTGGCAATGGTTTATCCAAGTGGAGCGGTGGAAACAGTAGTTATGGCATTGATGCCGCCTGACAATGACTGGCGAGCCACTATAGAATTTTATGATGCTCTAGTGCAGATTTACAAAAAGCGTCTCAGCAAGTTTATGTAACATAAAAAAGCAAACTTTATATACCAGCTAATAAAAAGAAAGCCATGTATGATATACAGAGGCTTTCTTTTTTGTATGCAATACAATATTTTCAGAAGAAAAGAAAAAGATATTTTTATACAGACAACAGATAGTTCAATTTATTAAAACAACAAATCTGTAAATTGATAAAAATTTATTAAAATTGAAAATTTGAGCCATAGAGGGAGATTTATTTTTTAAAAAACAGGGCAAATTTAGGAATTTTTATGGTATTTGGAGAAAGAAAAAAGATAAAGGGTGCTGGAAGAATAAAAAATGAGAAAATTTTAGTTTGTCCGCCATGTTCCGACAGGCAAAGTCCATTCAAGTTTTCAATTAACCCAAATAAATACATGAATCAAGCTACAGTAAATAAAAAGCAGGAATAGCAATGAAATAAGACAAAGAACATAATATCAGGCTACAAATCTCAAATATCTACTATGCCGCATATTTTCAATGTCAACGGACACTTGGAGGAAAGACCCCTGATACATATTTAAAAATTGAATACTCGTTATCATATTAGCCGACTCTTTGCGTAAGGGCAATGGTATAAATTGTAAAAAGCTGTACACATTATGTTTAATATCATATCGTGCCATAAACATTAGAGATACTTCTATTTTTTAGCCTAAGGCTATGTCTGGCTACTTATAAGTAGTGAGAGGTACATATTTAAAATTTTAATGGCAAGGAGTAAAGAATGTATGTACCTTAATTCAGATAAAATACCAGACAAGCCAAATGTATCAACTTATACAGTAGATAAGGGAAAGCATAAGTATGAGTTTAATATGCAGGATTTCCCTAATATGGATGAAATGTTTAACGCTTCTAAGAGTCACTTGACAAAGCAGGTTGTAGATATTCTTGTATCGGCTGTGTTATCATCTGACGAATTTAAGTATACTTAATACCAAATATTGGCTATTGAAGCCAGATACCCACAGCGTTAGAATTGATGCATAGCAAAGTATATATGAGATAAGAACATAAATGTACTAGGAGGATATCAAAGAATGTCACAGACACCAAGAATAGACAATTCAAATACAAGCCAAATTCAGTCACAGCATCAACAACAATTTGATGATACAATTAAAATGCTGTTAAGAGGTCTAAAAACAACAGAGACAGACATAAAAAGTGCAATAGATGCTATAAAGAAAGAGTTTGATACTCCAATCAAGAAAGTTTGTTCCTATGGAAGAGTATCGACAAAGCATGACGAGCAGGAGTCCTCACTGATTACACAGCATACACTTTTTAATAAATATATAGAGTCACACAGGCAACAGGGTTATGTCTTAGTTGAGGAAATATATGACCAGAAAACCGCTACTCTGGCAATAAAGAGGGCTAAATTTTTAAATATGATTGAACGTGCTAAAAATGGCGAATTTGATATATTGTTGTTTAAGGATTCTAAGAGAATGTGTAGAAATACAGTAGAATTTTTAAACATTACAGAAGATTTAAAGAGAAGAAACATTTCATGTGTGTTTATTTCAGAGGGAGTTGACAGCATGACCTCTGATCGAATGACACTCACAGTGTTAGGAATGGTAGCAGAGTCGCATTCAAACGGGCTCCACAATTCGGTAGCGGTTGCAAAGGATATCAATATGCAAAGACCAGATGGCAGAGTGCCAAGCTATTGTTTTGGATATGATAAGCCAGTTAATAATGATTCAACAGAGATGTATATTAACGAGCATGAAGCTGACTTAGTAAAAGAATTGTTTCATAGATATGTAAACTTAAATGAGGGAGTGTCAACAATTTGTACTGACTGGAGAGACAGGGGAATAAAAAGCAAGCTAGGCAAAAATGTGTCAACAACAATGTTAAACCGGATGCTGACAAATGCACAATATATTGGACGGCTTGAAATGGGTTTATCTTATAAAAAAGATGTAAGAGACAAAAGGACATATAATATAGAACCTAAATACACAGTTGACAGGCCAGACCTTATTATAATTGACAAAGAATTGTTTCTGAAAGCACAGAAGAAAAAGCAACAACTAAATTATGGGCATGGACATATGCAGGGCGTCAATAGAAGAACACTATTTTCAGGAAAGATACAATGTGATTGCTGTAATAAAAACTTTAAAAGAAAATATAACGGTGTGGGGGAACACAAAGCTATGTATTTTAAGTGTTCAACAGTCATACAACATAAACGCAATGCAGAAACAGTGAGTTGTAATAATAACTCGGTATATAGGATGGATGAACTGAAAGACAGCATTGGTTTATACTTTAAAGAGTTATTAAAACAACAAGATCATGTGAGGGAACTGGTAAAAAGCAGTGTCGCCGACTTCTTTCGCAGTTTGGATTCCACTGTGGATTCTAATTCATTACTGGCAGAAATTGAAAAAACAAGAGAAGAATTGAAAAGATACAAGAAATTATATATAGATGGCTTCTTGGAGGATAATGAAATTAAGGTGATGCAGGAGTTAAAAAGCCGGCTGGACAGCTTGCTTGATAAGCAATCCTTATTAAATAAATCAACCTCATACAATTTTGATGTTGATAGCCTGGTAGATAAATTGTTTATTTCCATAGAAAGTTTTGTGGACAATGGTTTAGACCGCTTGGAAGAAGCTGGTGAGACGACAAAGATAGCTTTCAATAATTTGTTTGATTCCATTATATCAACCAGTGATAACCGGCTTATCTTTAATTTAAAGTGTAGTGACCAGATAGGTACTTTGGCTAACACCTATGGAAGTGGAAATGCGGGTATATGAAACGGATGTAAATAAAGCGCTTATCGAAACTGCGGACAGGGAGGGTAAGACCATTGATGTCTGAACAACTGATATTTTTGAAATACATTTTTATGGGAGTATGCGGATTGAGCTTCGGCTTTTTGGCCTCCGCAGGCGTCTTTACCGTGCTGGTATCCGTAGGGCTTATTCCAAGATTTGCAGGAAAAATGCATGTGGCAAGAAAAGTGTTTGCCCTGGAGGAGGCGGTGGTTTTGGGCACGATATGCGGCGGCTTTCTCAGCGTGTTTTCAGAATATGGGCATTTGGGCGGTTTTATTCTTTCCCATGCGGTTTTCGGCTCTCGGACAGTGATGATTTGGAAGATGATAGGGCAGATTTTTTTAGCTTTTGGGGGCATATTTGCAGGTATGTTTGTGGGATGTCTGGCTCTTGCCATAGCGGAAATGCTCAATTCTATCCCTATCTTTGCAAGAAGAATCGGATTCAGGCATGGGCTTGGAGTGGCAATCAGTGCCGCGGCGCTGGGGAAGGCGGCGGGGAGCTTAATTTATTTTGCAAAAGGGATCTATACCTCAGGGTTATAGTGTGAAGAAAAGTTCTAAGATGTCAAAAAACGCCGCCTAAGAACTTTTAAAGCTTGCATAGCAAGCTATCTTCACACTTAGAAGAATGCCTTGAAAAACAGGCATTCTTCCCACATATTTGTGTCGCGGCAAAGCGAATCCGATTTACTAAACTTATGACATTGCCTCTAAATGGGTATTGTAAATTAGTGGAAAGCCGATTAAAATAGGGAAGGATGGAGGAATGTACATGCGGAGGATGGAGTTTAAGATGGAAAGACCCGGACTTTTGAAGGAAGGGGACGAGGTTACGGTAACGGAGGGTTTACTGCCAAGTAATTATTATTATACCATTGATCCATCCCTTGCTATGTCCGGCAATGTTCCTTTCAGGGAGCGTATGCTTGCCAGAAAGGGGAAGGTTGTCAGCATTATCCAAAATGAGCGGGGTTTTTATGTGACGGCGGAATTTGAAGAAGAATCCTAGTATATCCAATTTAATTGCCTATATGTTTTTCGCAGGATAAATTTTCATATGCAAGGCGGAAGAAGGAGGCGTAGCGGTGGCTACGTCGATTGATGACAACGCAGCAGGTGGAAATTTGGACAAGCGAAACATAAGGTTAATTAAAGTAAATGATACCGGTACGGAGTACCGGACAGGTTATGTGATTACCCGGCAATGAGAAGAAAAGGAGGATGAGTCATGTTAACAAAAGTATCTACAACGAAAGCGCCTGCAGCAATTGGCCCTTATTCCCAGGGAATTATAGCAAACGGCTTTCTGTTTGCATCAGGGCAGATCCCGATTATTCCGGAAAGCGGAGAAATTGCTCAGGGAGATATCACGGTCCAGGCGCAGCAGGTGATGAAAAATGTAAACGAAATTTTAAAGGAAGCAGGCACGGATTTTGAAAAGGTTGTAAAGACCACTTGCTTTTTGGCGGATATGGCTGATTTTGCGGCTTTTAACGATGTGTATGAAAAATATTTTACCGGGAAACCGGCACGCAGCTGTGTTGCGGTAAAGACCCTTCCGAAAAACGTATTGTGCGAGGTAGAGGTTATTGCGGAGGTATCGTTATAGGCTATATGAAAAAGAAATCCATGGGGAACAGTTTATTGTTGCTTTTGACAGCTTTTATCTGGGGTGTGGCGTTTGTAGCCCAGAGCGTGGGAATGGAATACATAGGACCTTTTTCTTTTAACGGCGCAAGGTTTCTGATGGGAAGCCTTGTCCTGCTTCCTCTGATTTATGTGAGAAGAAAAAGTTCTTTTAAGAGCGGTATTTCAGGTAAGGCTGACGATTGGCAGAGGTATAAGGATAAAGAAAAGAATATTCCCCGTACAGATTTTAAGGTTACCCTTACAGGCGGAGTTTGCTGTGGGCTTGCCTTATGTTCGGCGGCCCTTTGTCAGCAGATTGGAATTATGTATACTACGGTAGGAAAAGCGGGATTTATTACCACTTTGTATATTGTGATTGTGCCAATCATAGGAGTTTTTTTGGGAAAGAAAGCCGGCAAAAAGATTTGGACAGGGGCAGGACTGGCGGCGGTGGGAATGTATCTTCTGTGTATGAGCGAGCGCCTTACGCTTGGCAGGGGAGATACCTATGTATTTATATGCGCCGTTCTTTTTTCCATACATATTTTGGTGATAGATTATTTTTCTCCCAAAGTAGACGGAGTGGAGCTGTCCTGTATTCAGTTTTTGACTGCAGGGGTCATAAGCAGCGTTTTGGCGCTTGTTTTTGAAAAACCGGAATTGCAGAACTTTATTGACGGCATTATCCCTCTTGCCTATGCCGGTATTATGTCATGCGGAGTGGCATACACATTGCAGGTGGTGGGGCAAAAGAATATGGATCCGACGGTTGCGTCATTGATTCTTTCGATGGAATCAGTGTTTTCCGTGCTGGCAGGATGGGTTATCTTGGGGCAGGCGCTAAGCATAAGGGAACTGTTCGGCTGCATGATGGTGTTTGGCGCGGTGATTCTGGTACAGCTGCCGGATAGAAAAAGTAGCAAAATCTGACATTCCGCTTGCCTTCTCTGTGTAAAATGTTTCGGAAGGAAAGGGATGAAAGTGTAAAGAGAAGTTCTAAGGCGTCAGAAAACGCCGCCTAAGAACAACTAAAACTTCACA
>ERZ777011.2489-NODE-2489-length-14580-cov-8.002478_pt1 | contig 14580 bp, 14 predicted proteins | sample MGYA00374964_ERZ777011 | MGnify/ENA primary metagenome ERZ777011 (study PRJEB29310, sample SAMD00008975) | mouse gut metagenome | study: EMG produced TPA metagenomics assembly of the Metagenome analysis of fecal microbiota from mouse which was promoted...
CGTTGTAGTGCTGGCTCCTGCCGTAGTTTGCGCCGTGGCTCGTGTACCAGATGTCTGCAAGCTGCGCCATCGTGGAAGGCTTCTTTCTGTTGACCTGCTCCAAGAACCGCGGGTCTACCGTGCGGCAGTAGCGGTTCATCCTTCCCCTGTCGAGGTTTAAGGCATCCGCAATCAGGCTCTCATGGCTCGCCATAATGTTGGCAAGGTTGCGGAGCGTCTGCGGCGTGTGGCCCTTTGCCCCGATGTGGATGTGTACCCCGCAGCCCCTTCCCGCGTCGCTCCTTGCCCCGGCGTGCCTAAGCTGCCGGATGAGCTCCTGCAGGGTTTCCATGTCTGCGTAGGTGAGGATCGGCGTCACCAGCTCGCATTTTTCGCTGTCCGGCCCCGCGATGCTGACATCCCTCTGGAATTTCCACTCCCTGCCCTGTGCGTCCCATGCGGAGTAGGTTTCGTAGCCGTTCCTGCGCGCCGTGTATTCGTGCCTGCCCGTTCCGAAGAAGTCTGCGGCAACCTTCGCCGCCCTGCTCCTTGCGATGCTGTTCATCTCCACCTCAACCCCGATGGTCTGCTTTTTCATTTCCTCAACCTGTCTTGCTAACTTTGCGTTCATGCTGTTTTCCTCCGTTTTCTTTGTGTGTTTTCCCTTTCGGTAGTACACATATTCGCTCTAAAAGGGGATAATAGCAAGTTAATTCGGGGCATATATTACACAATGATTTCTGCATTTTTTTGTGTATTTTATTGCAGCTTCCGGCAGGCATCCTCGCCGTAAATCACATGGAGGCTGCTTCCATTGTCCCATGCGACCATGACGCTCGCTGTGTCATCCACGCCCGTCACGGTTCCCTTTGTCCCAATGGGCGGGGCCTGCGCATCGTCCATCCGCACCAGCTCCACCCGTGTGCCTGCAGGGTACTCCCTGCGGACACGCTCCACTGTCTCCCTATTCGGAAAGTTCATCGCCCGCTGCCTCCTTCCTTCCGCCGTTCTTGAAAGCCGAGCTGCCGGAAAGGTTCTTCAGCAGGATTTTCCGCTCGCCCTTGTATTCAGCCCCGATGAAGCCGAGCCGGAGCAGGAAGCACCGGAAGGCGTATTTTTCATTGTCGGCAGACTTTTCCTTTGCCGTGATGCGCTTCTGGTTTTTTGCCATGTCGCAGAGGGCGGCAATGAAATGTGTGTAGGCTTTTACCGATTCGCTGTCCTGCCCCTCCGCAAACCAGGGGAAGGAAACCTTCTCCCCGTCCGTTTCAATCGGGAGGCTTCCAACTGCCAGCGCCTTTTTGATGAGGCCGCCCTTGGCTTCCACCAGCCTGTGCAGGTTCTCCAGTGCGGCATCCGTGAAGGAACCCCTCGGCATTGCCACCGTAAGCCCCACGCTTGCCTCCTGCGGCCCGCTTTCCGGCTCTTCCGCATGGTCTGCCGCCTCCGTGCTTTCTTCCGCCGTATCGGCTTCCTGCGCCGTTTCTGCCGGGGCTGCGATAATCCCCCTTTCCGCAAGCCGCTCCATCAGGTTTTCAATCTCCTCCGAATCCGCCCTGTCGTCAAACTCAACACCGCCGTTCCTGTCGATGGTGAAATAATCCACCTCGTAGGCCGCCGTCGGCATTCCAAGGTATCTCGGCTTTACCTCTAAAATCTCTCCCATTGCCTGCACCAGCGCTTTCCTCTCTGCCCCTGTCCTGTTAAATTCAAACCTCATTTTTTGTACCTCCTTCGTTTTTCGGTACTACATTAATCACTCAAAGCGGCAGGAATAGCAAGCGTTATGTGAGAAAAAATGTCACAATAAAAAGTCAGGGAACTGTGCGTAATACACAATCCCGGAAAGAACAAAGTAAACATTCGGCAGTGCGACACCATTGCCCCACATTTTATACTCGGCACTATCGGAATGGGGATTCTTCAGCCATTTGATGATTTGCTTATCGGTCTTCGGCTTGGAAGCCGTCCCCGCAATCCTCCGGTGGGTCTCAAAGACCTCCCGCCAGAATGCCAGTTCCTCCTCTGTAGGATTTTCCGTAGCAAGCTCGCTGCACCACCAGTCCGGGAACCCCTGCAGCCTCGCGCACTCGGTCGGCGTCAGTCTGCGGACGATATACTCCGGCTCCACGATATGGTAATCCCCGCTGAACGCCTCCTGGTTCCCAAGCCACTGCTTGGAGCCCATGCTTGCAGATAATGTGCCGAACACTTCCTTCCCCGATGCCGTCTGCACATCGTTGATGACGGGAGGGTCCTTATAATCCGTAGCCACCAGCGTGTTCGCCAGTTCCCTTTCTGCCCGTGTGAAATGGGAATTCTTGCTTGTGCAGTAGGTCGGCTGCACGACTGCGTGGCGGTCCGTGGCATCCAGCGTGAAGGAAACATCCTCACCCACGCCGCTGCCCTGCGGCCCGTTCTTATCATCCCTCCCGATCATGGAGCCCTGCAGGACAAAGGTCTGCATCTGCATATTCCGGGTCGCCATCAGCGCCCCGGACTTCCCCTGCAGGTCGATGACTTCATCCCTCTGGTTGATGTGGAATGCCGACATCCCTTCCGGCTCCACCACGGCGATCCCTCCCTGGTTGCATCCGGGATTCCCGCCGTTGGCATCCAGCGTCCGGGAGGTCTCCGCCTCATAAAATCCGCTGTGCGGGTTATCCGACTTCATGGCGTTGCTGTCCCTGGAGCAGATGCCGTAAGCCTGCACCACCAGCTCGTTGCACCGGCTTTCCCCCACATCGAAAGTGTTCAGCGTATTTGCCACTTTCCCGTCTTTCCATGTCGGCGCATCCCCTTTGTAGTGGGCGCGGTATCCCTTGCAGAACGGCACGAACACCGTCTGGTCATTATTGCAGGAGAGCGTTGCTGATTTGTCATCTTGTATGATCGGGCCTTTGCCTCCACCCTCACAGCCGGAGCGGATTTTCATTGTCTTGGGTGTCTCTGCTTCCACCACAAACGGCTGGTTATTGCCGCCCATCCCATAAGTGGCGCTGACTGTGGGCGCAGTTTCCAGCGGTCCCGTGTATCTGGTATCCTGGCTGTGGTTTTCATAGCATATCGCAGCCGGGACCGTCCCGGCACGGAGCGTGGGCGAGGTTTCCTCCCCATACCCAATCCCGCGAGCCTTTGCGGAATGCTCCGTACAGAAGCCCGCCGATTCCAGCACACACGGCGGATGGTGCGCCTCCGCCCGCAGGGTGCAGGCCACGTCATCCGTCACATCCATCCTCTGCCCGCCTTGGTCGTTTAAGCAGACGCCGCCTGACGTTCCAGCGCCTTCCGCAGCACCTCCGGCAGTTCCTTGCCACGCACGGAAGCCCTCCGCAGAATACCCAGACACGCCTTCGGACTCAAATAATACCTTTCCGGCACTCCCGCCTGCAAAATCTGCGACAAGGTAGATACGTTTCCTACGCTGGGGGACTCCCCAAAATTGGGCGTCAAGGACGCGCCATGCGAGGGAAAATCCGTTTCCCACAATATTTCCTGCGCTTGCCCACTTCCCTTTTGGAGGTTCAGGAAGAGGAATATCCCCGCCTTTGACGGAGCAGACCGCTTCGAGGACGGCCTTGAAGTCCTCCCCTTTGTTGGAGGAGAAAGCGCCGGGGACATTCTCCCACACGATAAACCTTGGATATTTTCCATCTGTTGCACACCTCATTTCCTTTATGATCCGTATTGCCTGGTAGAACAGGCAGGACTGCTGCCCTCCAAGCCCCGCCCGCTTGCCAGCCACCGACATATCCGTGCAGGGAGAGCCGAAGGTAATGATGTCCACCGGCTCTATCTCATCCCCGTGGATGCTGTTGATATCCCCCAGGTGCTTCACATCCGGCAGCCGCTTCGTGGTCACCCGGATGGGGAACGGCTCAATCTCCGAAGCCCACAGAGGGGTGATGCCTGCAAGCAGCCCGCCCAAAGGGAACCCCCCGGAGCCGTCAAAAAGGCTGCCGAGGGTCAAGCGGGTATCCGCAGTCTGCGAATCCGGTGTGTCTCCGCCGCCAGTGTCGCACTCCCTACTATGGATATATATAGCGTCTGCATTCATTCCATCTCCACCTCCTTCACCAGCGCGGAGTATGGGATTTTTTCCCCACCGCGCACCACATACACATTTTCCGAATCCCCGGTATCCTCCACATACCTCCGCAGGATGACGGATGCGTACTTTTCATCCAACTCCATCATGTGGCAGATGCGGTTCGTCTGCTCACACGCCATTAGCGTGGAACCGCTCCCTCCGAAAGTATCCAGCACGATGGCGTTCTCCTGGGAGGAATTGCTGATCGGGTAGCCGAGCAGGTCGAGCGGCTTGGAAGTCGGATGGTTCTTGTTCCGCTTCGGCTTGTCGTAGTTCCAGATGGTGGTCTGTTTCCGGTCGGAATACCACGGATGCTTCCCGTTCTTCAGAAACCCGTACAGCACAGGCTCATGCTGCCACTGGTAGTCCGAGCGCCCAAGTACCAGGGAATTCTTCACCCAAATGCACACCCCGGCAAGGTGGAACCCCGCATCCACAAAAGCCTTACGGAAATTAAGCCCCTCCGTGTCCGCATGGAACACATAAGCCGCGCCGCCGCTTTCCAGATGCTCCACCATGCACGAGAACGAATTGTACAGAAATGTGTAGAATTCATCCCCCTTCATGCTGTCATTCTGGATGGTCAGCCCGCCGGAACTCTTGAAGGAAACTCCATACGGCGGGTCCGTCACGATAAGGTTTGCTTTCTTCCCGTCCATGAGCGCCGCCACGTCCTCCGCACTGGTGGCATCACCGCACATCAGCCTGTGCCTGCCAACCGTCCAGATGTCGCCCCGCTCCACGAACGCCGCTTTCTCCAACGCTGCGGAAAGGTCGAAGTCATCATCTTTCACATCTTTTTCACTGTCCCCGGAGAAAAGGTCTGCGATCTCATCCTCACCGAAGCCTGTCAGGGATACATCAAAATCCGCACCCTGCAGACTTTCAATCTCAATGCGGAGCAACTCCTCATCCCACCCGGCATCCAGGGCCATGCGGTTGTCCGCAAGGATGTAGGCTTTCTTCTGCGCCTCCGTCAGATAGTCCACGAACACACACGGGACTTCCGTGATCCCTTCCTCCTTCGCCGCCGCAATCCTGCCATGCCCCGCGATCACATTGAAATCACGGTCGATGATGACCGGGTTAATGAAGCCGAACTCCCGCAGGGATGATCGGAGCTTCACAAGCTGCTCCGGCGAATGCGTCCGCGCATTATTCACATACGGCACTAATTTTGAGAGCGGTACAAGCTGCATATCAGTCGTGGTCTTCATTTTCACCTCCAAAAAATGCATAGAAAAACCGCCCGGCATTCCTGCTGGACGGCATTGGTTTAATTGCCATATCTTTATTTAATTCTCTTCTTCATAAAACCCGAATTTCTGACATATCTCGTGAACAGTTACAGCGAAGATAGTCCTTGAATGCACATTCGGATCATTATTTCCATTTTTCTTCTCAATGTATAACTTCCGCATAACATCCCATAGGTCGTTCTCTTTGATCCAGTCAATTTTATCCGGCAACATATAATATCCATCCGGCTGTTCACACCATGTATAGTTCCCGTGCGGCTTATCAAAGTGGATATATTCCTGGCCTTCATATCCGTCATCGTCAATATAGTTGTTTACGATTGCGAAATCACAGCTATGGAGAATGCTGGAGTTTTTCCTGTCCTTCATCTTGATTGTCAGGACGCGTGTTGAGTCCTCTGGATGACCATATCCGTATTTCACACAAACAGCACCTATTGCATTTTGAAGCATATTCTTTAGCTGTTTTGGCTTATACTTTCCATCCCTATCATTGATCTCAATATTGAAATCAAAGTCATACCCTATATTTGATTTGGCATCGTAGGTAATCATGTTCCGCTTATAGCTCCCTACCACATCAAACCTGAATGTAAACTTCTTTCTTACCAAGTCCTGGGCTTCCTTGAGGATATCCAGGATGTCATTATAGGCTTTTTTTACTTTGGGGTCATTCTTGGAAATAAAATGGAAATCATGTTGCATAGCTTTTCACTCCTTTGTGTTTTTTCATTTATTCCCAAGCCGCCCATTCAGCATTAATTTGCTAAATCATTACATTATAGCACCGATGAGATAATTATCAAGGCTTTACAGAAAATTAATCCGTTTTCAGCCATATTTGCCAATCTGCAAATAAACCTACACCCCTTTCCTCGCACGGAGCAGCCGCTCCATCACATCATCCTGGGGCGTGTTCCCTTGGAATTCCACCGAACAGTTTTCCTTCACAATCTGGTATATCTGCATCCAGCAGTAATTGGTCTGCTTCATGTAGGACTGGCTCATGGTGACATAGGGGGAGGCGATGGCAGCCCCCGTGGTCGGATGCTTCGCAAGGAAGCCAGTGGAGGACACGATCTCTTCGCACTGTATCCAACGGGACACGCTCATGGCATACTGCTCCACCATCTGAACAGTGACCAGCTTTTCACATCCCCTCGCTTTCAGCCAGACATACGTTTCGTTGTAAACCTCCTCCGCCACTAGCTCCCGCCCGCTCTTCTGCGGGGATTTGAGGAAGTCCTTCACGGGCGGCACTTCCATGCCCTCCAGTTCGGCAGGCTCCAGCATGACCGCCGCCGTCTTCCCCTCGCTAATCTTTTCCGTGAGCGCCTTCCTCTTGCGCCCCGCACCCGGCCTTGCGCCGCCCCGGTTGCTGCCGTCCTTTGCCACTCCCCTCACCCCCGTTTCTTTGATTTCTTTTGAAAAAATACTGCGGGAATCAAACGCCGCAGCACCGTAGAAAGCCTATGGAATACGGAAATTGAAAAGGAGGCAATCCCCCGTTTGATTTCCAGTTTTTATGCGTTTGACCCCACGCCCGTTCCCCGGCGGATCCCTTGTGGAGATTTCGCCCGCCCCTCCCGGCTGGCAGAAATCTCCACAAAGGATCCGCACATAACAAATTAATGCTTATTCCAACGGTCGCCGCGCTCCGCATGAATCCTCGCATGGCAGGACTGGCACAGCGACACAAGGTTTCCCTCGTCATGCGTCCCGCCCTCTGCCAGCGGCAGCTTATGGTGTACCTCCTCCACAGGATGCAGCAGCCCTTTCTTATAACACTCCTCACAGAACGGGTGCTTTGCGGCGTATCGGTCACGGATTCTCTTCCATGCCCTGCCGTACCTACGGCGTACAGCCGGGTCGCGGCCGTACTTCTCGTAGCGGCGGTTCTCCTGTTTCTCATGTTCCTCACAGAAGCGTCCCTCTGTCAGCTTCGGGCATCCTGGGAAGGAACACGGCCTCTTCGGTTTCCTTGGCATCTGTCCCACCTCCATCCACAATAAAAGCCCCACAGGATTTCTCCCATGAGGCCCTCTTGACAATTATTCATGCTATAAGCATACCACGTCCAAACGGATAAATCATCTCACAAAGTGGACATTACTGTTTGCCAAACAGCAGGGTGGTCAGCTTCGCCAGCGCCCGGTTCTTCCTCCTGTATGCGGATGCCCTTTCGATGCCGAAATAATCTGCAATGTCATCTGCCGCGCTGCTGCCGTATTCGTTTTCCTCGCTGTAGAACGCATCCAGCACATAGCGGTCATCTTCAGAAAGCTCCTCCCATGCCGGAAGGAACCACTCCATATATTCCACGGCCTGCCGGTACCGCTCCCGTAGGACATCAATCTCCTCAATGCCTTTTACCATCCTGTCCTCCGCAGCATGGGGATTGTGTGCATGGGGCATCCCGTCAGGCTGCGGGCTGCCAACACCGCCCATCTTCTCATATGCCGCCTTTATCTCATCATCCGTATTGCTAATGATGAATTTCATATTGCCGTAATCTTTCAGCGCATCCACTGCCGCAGACCGCTTGTCAAGGTACTTCCAGATAATGCTCATAAACACTGCCTCCAATCAGATATTTTTATTTCCCACGGATTTTCAAAGATTGTCACTGGTTGTCTTGGATTTGCACCATCCTTTTCTGACTGGAGGCGGCATTTCCGCTCATATCTTCAAGTCTGCCCTCACCGCATCGATTAACGCGGACTGTGTCGTGTCCTTCTCGGATAATGCCCTCATGATCCTCTCGTCTATGGTGCCTTTCGTGATGATGTGCTGCACCACCACGGTCTCGGATGCCTGCCCCTGCCGCCACAGCCGCGCCACCGTCTGCTGGTACAATTCAAGGCTCCATGTCAGCCCGAACCACACAAGGGTGGAACCGCCAGCCTGCAGGTTCAGGCCGTGTCCGGCGGATGCCGGGTGGATCAGCGCCACCGGGATTTCCCCGGCGTTCCACCTGCGGATACTGCTGTCTGTATCCAGTTTTGAACACGGGATTTTCAGTTTGTACAGCCTATCCAAAATCCTCTCAAAATCGTGCCGGAACCAGTACGCCACAAGCACCGGCTTTCCGTTCGCCGCTTCGATAATATCCTCCAGTGCGTCCAGCTTCCTCTCATGGACAGTGACTGTCTCCCCCGCATCCGTATAAACCGCCCCGTTCGCCATCTGTGACAGCTTACCGGAAAGGGATGCGGCATTGGCGGCTGTGATGTCCCCGTCCGGCAACTGCAGGACGAGGTCTTTCTTCAAATCCTCATACCGCGAATCCTCTTTCTCGGAAAGATACACGGTGTATCTGGAATTTATCAGTTCCGGCATCTGCAGGTGGTCTGTGGACTTCATGGAAATCGTGATGTCGGAGATTCTGCCGTATATCTGTTTCTCTGCTCCCGGTAGCGGCTTGTAGGAAAATACCACCTGCCCGTTCTGCTTATCCGGCCGGAAGTAGGAGGTGCGGTACTGCCCGATGAACCGGCCAAGCCGCTCCCCCATGTCCAGCAGCCGGAACTCCGCCCATAAGTCCATCAGCCCGTTGCTGCTCGGCGTGCCGGTCAGCCCCACAATGCGCTTTACCTTCGGCCGGACTTTCATCAAAGCCCTGAACCGCTTTGTCTGGTGGTTCTTGAAAGAGGACAGCTCATCGATCACCACCATGTCAAAATCAAAGGAGATTCCGCTCCCGGAGATCAGCCACTGAACGTTTTCACGGTTGATGATGTAAATATCCGCTTCCCGTTTCAGTGCCGCCATCCTTTCTGTTTCCGTCCCGATGGCTACTGAATAGCGGAGCCCTCTCAGATGGTCCCATTTTTCAATTTCCGCTCCCCATGTGTTCCGTGCCACACGCAGCGGGGCAATCACCAGAATGCGGCGGACCTTGAAGCTGTCAAACAGGAGATCGTTCAGGGCCGTCAGCGTAATGCTCGTTTTTCCAAGCCCCATGTCCAGAAGGACCGCCGCTACCGGGTGTGTTTCGATGTATTCCGTTGCATATCTCTGGTATTCATGTGGACTGTATCTCATCAATCATCCCTCCAATCTGCGACTCGTCATCCAGCACATACACTTTAAATCCCAACTGCCGCAGCAGCCTGTGCCGGGAAAGCTGCAGGGGGCGGGGCTTTTTTCCGGGAGCCTTGACCTCCACGAATGCCATCCTCCCTCCGGGGAGAAGTGCCAAACGGTCAGGCACCCCATCAAAACCGGGCGATGCGAACTTTACTGCCAGACCACCGGCGGCCTTGACTGCCGCCCTGAATTTCTGCTCTATGGTCTTCTCTCTCATGCAAATGCCTCCAATCCCTTTATTTTTCAAGTGTTCCAGGCTTTAGGGTGACAGTCGTTGACACTCGTACCTAAAACTCCTCTATAAGTGATTTTTTACTGAAAAAACTGCCCTAAAGGGGGTTTATACTGCGACCGTCAACGACTGTCACCCTTGGACCGTTCAGCCCACAAAATCAGCGGTTTTCAGCCGTATCCCGATAATATACGCGCCGTCCTTCTTTTTCTGCTTTTTGAACCCTGCCGTTTCCAGCGCATTGTAAAAATCGGCCGTACTCCTGGTGTACTCCCCGGTCTGCTGGCAGTACGCACGGTACTCCTTATACATTTCGCCGGACTTTGCCATGCTGCCCCTCTCAGCCTCGCAGCACTCATGCATAAAATGCCCAAGCCAGTCGTTGTCCTCCCGATATGATTTGATGGCTTCCTCCACGCAGGAAGGGCAGGGGATGTGAAAATTCCGGCTGATTGCCTTTTGCGCACCCTCAATGATCCACGCCATGACCGCCGGCGCTGCCTCCGATACGAGGAAATCGGCATAGTTCTTCACATCCCCGGCACCCTCTATTTTGGCATGGAACGGGATCACGATCAGGCGCCTCCACGTCCCAGGATCGTTTGCGCCTACCCTCGGCAGATGGTTGGTATAAAGCACAAGGGTATGGCTCGGCGTGAAGGAAAACGGGTCCTTATACTTTTTCTCCGCAAAAATCTCATCCGTGGAACACATCTGCTTCACCACGGAGGTGTTCAGGCGCATCCCTTCCTCCAGCTCCGCAGCAATAATAAGCCGCTTGCCTTTCGCTTCGGCAAGTTCCGGCTTTACGTTCCGCTTGCACCCGACCGTGAGGGTGTCGGCGGACATATTCCCGCTGTAGGTGCCAAGCACACGGGCTATGGTGTTCCAGAATGTGGATTTGCCGTTCCTTCCCTCCCCGTAGGCAATGACCAGCGATTCCATGTAGACGCGCCCCACCGCCGCCATGCCCACGATCTGCTGCACATAATCAATCAGTTCCGCATCCCCGCAGAAAATGGTGTCCAAAGAATCCAGCCACAGTTTCTCCCCCTTATCGCCGGGAGCTGCCGCCGTTATCTTAGTGATATAGTCCTCCGGGCTGTGGTCGCGCTTCCCCTCCAGCCCGTCCGGGAGGTAATAGGTGCCGTCCGGCGTGTTCAGCAGGAATCCGTCTTTATCCAAATCGGAAACGCTGATCTCCAGCATCGGCTTCGCCGCCTGCAGGGCGGAAACCACATACTTCATGTCCCGCCGCTTCATCACGAACGCCTTATACGCCTGGGCGGACAGGTACGCAAGGTAGGCGTCCATCTGCCCGCTGCTGATCTTCTTTTCCAGCGACTTGCCGCCGGAAGTGATGGCATCCTCCGAAATGCCGGTATCCATGAGCGCCTGTTTCGCCCGTGTGATTTCATCCTTGGCGTCCGCAAGCTGGAGGTCTAAAAATTCCTCCGCCGCGCCCACTGCCTGCTGCTTGGACTCCACCCAATACTGCCCGCAGAAACGGAGGTAATCCGTGGCCGCCGTGTACCGAAGCTCCACGCCGTACTCCCTGGTCAGCACCTTCGCCTGACCGATGTCGGAATAATCACCCGGCTTCAGCGATTCCCGCCCAAACTCGTCATTGTACGCATCCGGGGCGACATACCCCTCCTGCCCCTGCACTTTCTCCGCAAACCGGCAGGCGCTCTGCCAGATCATGGCAAGCTCCGTATCTTCCAGTGGTGGATTGCACTTTGCGGCCTCCTCCATGAAAATCTCATGCGCCTTTTCCGTTGCGCCGTACCGTTTCACCACGCGCCCCGCAAAGTGGGACATGGTGGCGTTCCTCTGCCCCTGCGGTATCTCCCTGCTGCCCTGCGGCTTCACGATACAGTCGATGGTGATCTCGCCCTCATGCCAGAGGATGGAATCCGCCGGATGCCCGAAGATGAACCGGGCGGAATCCAGCGCCTTGGCATCGAAAAACGGAAACTTCTGCTGTATGGCTTTCTTCAGAGCCGCACACGCCTCCCCGTCCGTGACCGGGTCATGCGGGAAATACACATGGAACCTCGGCCTTGCAGACTTCCCCTCCTTCGGCTTCATGTTGTTGCGGCTCGGCACCACGGCAAACGCCACCTCCTCCCCGATCTTCCCTTCCAAATCTTCCGGTTGAATCCAGTCCGCCGGATTGTCGGAATGGGAATTGTCGCAGTCCATCACGTCCACATCGCAGGAGAGGAAGTTATCCCCGCTCCTGCGGCAGTTTTTGAACTCCGCGCACACATGGTCGAATGCCATGACCTCCAGACAGTCATCCTCATTGTCAATGACGCGCTTATTGGGGTACAGGCTGTTCTTTGCGTTCCCCCTGCTGTTCGCCGTATAAAATGTCATCCTCAAAACAGATCAACCTCCTCGCAGTTTTCTGTAAAATAGCGGATCACCATATCCCGTTTTTCCGCTTTCTCTATCTCCGCCGCCATTCCCGTGGATATGTCCTTCCCGAACACCCACAACTGCTCGCACTTCCCCAAAAGCACCATCCCCATGAACATGCCGATTGCCCGCTCCGCAGGCTTCCCGTCATCAAGGAACTGTGGGTACAGCAAATGCGGGGCAAGCGGGATCGCACCGTTCCTTACCGCAAACCTGCTGTACCTCCTCGCCCGCTGCATGTTCCCTTCTATATCCCCGGCAAACGGGGAACATATATAGACAAGCGGCCGGTATGCTGCCCGTTTTGCTGCTTTTTCCTCCTTCATGATCCCCGACAGCGCCGCATAGCTTGTGGGGTCATGATACCCCTCGCTGTTATACATTCCGATCCCCATAAACCTTACCTCCATTCCGCCTGCCACCCTTTTCTTCCCGGACTGCTGCCGCAGGCTTATAAAACGGGCAGCCCCTCCCGCCAAAGTCATTACTTTTCAGGCAGACGCACCGCCCGCCCCGATTTGCAAAACATTCCTTATGCATCCTGCATTCCGGCATTTTTGTGTCACCCATCTTTTCTTCCTCCTGAAATCAAAACAATATTCCCCTCCAGCCTTTTACGGAGGGCTTCCGTTTTGTTGAACTGCGCCCTCCAGTGCCTCCGCTCCGGGGTATCCGCCGGAAGCGCCTCCTCTATCTCTTTGTACATACCGCAGAGGGCCGTGTACCCCTCCGCCATCTCCCGCAGTTCCGAAAGCAGCTCTGCCCTTGCCTCATCTGAACAATATTGATTGATGAGCCTTGCGGCTTTCCTCATCGCCGGCATTTTGCAGGGGAAGAACGCCTCCACGTTCAGCTCCATGTATCCCGTCCCGTATTCGATCCGCAGCCGTTCCATCATGCACCCCCTGCCTAATCCTTCTGGTAAAAATCACATTCATAGCCATCCGCCCGCAGCAGTAAGCCTTCCGCCCAGGGCGGCGTCCTTCCCATCTGTTCACATACGGCGGGAAGGGACATCCTCCTGTCTGCCTCGATGATGACCTCATCATGCACATGGGCGACAATGGAGCAGGTCCGGAGCGTCCGCATGGCATAGCATAAAATATCCCGGCTCACCGCCTGCACGATGTTCTCCACAAACTTGGGGCCGTAGCTTTCCAGCCGCTCCCATTTCTTCGTGCCGCCCACGCCCATGTAAGTGACGGACTCCCCGCCAAACCGGTTCTCGCCGATCCCCGGTTTCACATACGCAAGCCGCCTTCCGGAAAAAAGCGTGATGAACAGCATCCCGCTCTCATAGCTGAAGCGGATGCCGTGTGTCTCTGTTGGCGCCCTCTTTTTGATGCACTCCTTCACGGCACGGTCGACCGCCCACCAGAACTCCGTGATGCTTGGGTTAGAATCCCGCCATGCTGACACAAGCGGCTGCAGTTCTTCCTCCGCAAGCCCCATCTCCAGCGCGCCCATGGAAACCAGCGCACCAGCTGCCCCGCCGTATCCGAGGGCCAGCTCCGCTATCTTCCCTTTCTGCCGCAGATGCCCGTTCACACCATGCTTTTCCACCGGCACATGGAACATCTGGCTTGCCGAGGCGCAGTAAATGTCACCGCCGCCCTCGAACACCTTCAGACGCCACTGCTCCCCGGCAATCCATGCGATCACCCTCGCCTCGATTGCGGAAAAGTCCGCCACGATGAACTTCCTCCCGTCCTGCGGCACGAAAGCCGTGCGGATGAGCTGCGAGAGCGTATCCGGGATATCCTCATAGAGCATGGCAAGGGCATCAAAATCCCCGGCTTTTACAAGTTCCCGCGCCTGTGCCAGATCGGGGATATGGTTCTGGGGCAGATTCTGCAACTGTATAATGCGCCCGGAGAACCGGCCGGTTCTATTGGCTCCGTAGAATTGAAACATCCCGTGCGCACGTCTGTCCGCACACACCGCATTCTCCATCGCCTGGTATTTCTTAACAGAGGACTTTGCAAGCTGCTGCCGGAGGGCAAGCGCCTCCCCCAAAGGCTCCGGCGCAGTCTTTAACAGTTCCGCCACCGCCTTTTTGTCAAGGGAATCCGTCTCCATCCCGTTCTCCGAAAGCCACTGCTTCATCTGCTGCACGGAATTTGGGTTCTCCAGTTCCGTCAGTTCCTGCATGGCGGCTGACAGTTCCGACTTTGAGCGTCCGTCCATGGCAATCGCCTTCGCGACCATCTCCATGTCCACCCCGATGCCCCGGTCGTTGATCTCCTGGTCCTGCCAGTATTCCTCCCACACAAAATCTGGAACCGGGAACCTGGCAAGCTTGTGCTGTATCTGCATTTCAGCCTCCACATCGCGCAGGTTATAGGCTTTGAACCGCACCCACTTCTCCCTGTCATGCTCTGGCAGGTTCCGCGTCCTGCCGCTGTTCGCCCTGGTCGGCTTGCAGGGGACACAGAAATACCGGATCAGGTCCTTCCCTTCCGACAGCTTCTGCTTTTCCAGCCCAAGCACCGCGCCCACATTTTCCA
>ERZ777011.2490-NODE-2490-length-14571-cov-3.237531_pt1 | contig 14571 bp, 12 predicted proteins | sample MGYA00374964_ERZ777011 | MGnify/ENA primary metagenome ERZ777011 (study PRJEB29310, sample SAMD00008975) | mouse gut metagenome | study: EMG produced TPA metagenomics assembly of the Metagenome analysis of fecal microbiota from mouse which was promoted...
ATTATCGCGGCTGTTCCCATTATCTTTTTCCTGATTTGCCAAAGCAACGTACTTGAGACCATGACGACCTCAGGTATGAAGGATTAAAGGAGGGGCGAAGATGAAACATATAAAAATATTCAGCAGGGCAGTGATTTTTGCGCTGGTATGCACTATGGTGATAGGAAGCACCGCGGCGCTTACGCTTGCGGGTGACGAACCATATGATACATACAATTACAATTTCAGAGAGGACGCGATCTACACTCCCTCCGCTTATTCTCCGTCCAAGTCCATTACGGGCGTAGGACTTACATACAACGGCGAGCCCATAGGCAAGTTTGTATCGCCTCAGGACATATGCCGTTCGATGGAGGACGAGAACTTTTATGTCGCCGATACCGGAAACAACCGTATCGTTGTATTCAACAGCGATATGACAGAGGTTATAAATATAATCACCTCCTTTGACAACGACGGTAAGCAGGATACCTTCAACGCTCCTTACGGCGTGTGCGTATCGGAGAAAGGACAGATATACGTTGCGGACTCGCAGAACAGAAGGATCGTTGTGCTTGAGAAAAACGGGGATTTGGTGAGAATAGTAGACAATCCCGTTTCGCAGAGCCTTGAGCCTGATTATGTGTTCACGCCTCTCAAGGTAACGGTCGATTATGCCGACCGTATATACTGTATAGCGCAGAACATGTTTGAAGGCATCATGGTATTTGAGACTGACGGAAACTTTTCAGGATTCTTCGGAACCATCAGCGTAAAGCTTTCCGCGTGGGAGAAGTTCTGGAAGAGGATCGCGACCAAGGAAGAGCGAAAGAAACAGAGATTGTATATCCCTACGGAGTTTACGGGAATAGACATAGACACGGACGGATTTATTTACGCGACCAACGTTGACGCGGACGGCGTTCAGGCGGTCAGAAGACTTAACCCCAGAGGCGAGGACGTTATAAAGAAGGGCGAGAATAAAAACGTAGGCGGCGATCTGTGGATACAGGGCAGCAGTACATATGCCGGCGCGTCGCAGATGACGGACGTCGTATACAGAGGCAAGGGAATGTATTCGATGCTTGACCGCAAGAGAGGAAGGGTATTCACTTACGACCACGAGGGAAATCTTCTGTATATATTCGGAGGACTCGGAACACAGATCGGAACATTCAAGGTTCCTGCCGGAATCGAGGCTATGGGCAGCAAGATCGTGGTTCTTGACTCAAGCAACGAAGCCATCACTATTTTTGAGGAGACCGAATACGGAAAGCTCATAAACGAAGCAATAGGGCTCAGATATGACGGAGACGAGACTCTTGCCGTTGAAAAATGGCGGGAAGTCCTCAAGCTAGACGAGAACAATGAGCTTGCGAATACCGGAATCGGTAAGGCATACCTTACTGCCGGAGAAAACAAGCTTGCCATGAAGTATCTTAAACTCGGAATGAACAGAGAGTATTATTCCATTGCTTTCAGAAGATACAGGAACCAGCTGCTTGAAGAAAATTTGAGCGTTATACTTTCGGTTCTCGCGGTGGTAATTGTAGGATTAATAGTATTCTTCCGTATCAGGAAGAAGAAAAAAATGAAAAAGGCGGAGGAAGGAGGTATGAATGTTGGCTAAACTGTTTTCTAAGGAAAAGTGGAGCTATTTCTGGTACACCATGACTCATCCGGCGGACGGCTTTTACTGGATACGCCATAAGGAGTACGGAAGCGTAGGAATAGCGCTGCTGATGGTTTTCCTTTTCTCGTTAAGCTTTTCAATGAACCGTCTGTGCGCCAGCTTTGTGGTGAACGAGACGGACCCGAGGCTTGTAAATTCACTTACGGAGCTTTTGGGTGTGGCGGTTCTGTTCCTGCTTATATGTGTGGGAAACTGGTCGATCACATGTCTTATGAGCGGAGAAGGAAGATTCAAGGACATAATAATAGCCGTTGGCTATGGCCTTACTCCGGCGACGATAGGCATTACGCTTGCCACATTTGTAAGTCAGATAATAGCCGATAACGAGCAGGCGTTTTACGGTATAATTATGGGAATCGGAATCGCGTATGCCGTGATACTCATACTTATGGGAATCATGCAGATACATAATTATACGCTGGGAAAAACACTGATGACGTTGGTGCTGACTTTCGTAGCCATGCTTATAATCATCTTTGTTGCCCTTTTGTTGTTCAACTTGATCGGTCAGGTAATTAACTTCATCCGAAGCATTTATCTGGAACTGGTATTCAGAACGTAAGGAGGTCGGAAATGAGTTTTTCAAAAAAAGGAAAAAGTAAAAAAACGGTTCATCAGTTCGGGCTTCCTCACAAAATAATCCTGTCGGTGCTTGGGATTGCGGTCGTTATAATAGCTTCGGTTGTGATATACAATACGGTGCACTATAAAAATTACGACGCGTATAAGAAATTCCTCTCATCTTACGAGTATGAGGAGGGAACGGAATTTACCGCAAAGTCCGAAACCAAATCGGACGTGGAGGGAATGGTACTGGTAGCGGAGAACGATATTCTTAAGCTGTACACCGATACCAAAACGACTAATGTTGCGGTTTACGACAAAAGGAACGGAAAAACCACTTACTCGATTCCGCAGGATGTGGAAGAGGATCCGATTGCGAATGAGACAAACAAGAATAATCTTAAGTCTCCGCTTATTATCGACTACTACAATACTTCAAGAAATTTAGGTACGTATGACTGCTACAGCAAGTCGGTAAAAGACGAACGCTTTGAGGTTCAGGCCATCGAAAACGGAATCAGATACATTTATACTATCGGTGATTTCTCACAGGTATCGACAGGAATAGTTCCGAAGTATATAACTAAAGAAAAGCTCGATGAGGTGTGCGCTAATCTCAGCAGCGCCAAAGCAAAGTCTCTGACAATGCGTTATTCGGCGTTTGACGAAGAAAGAGGAATGTATAAGCTCAACGAGCAGGCTCAGAACAGTTTTGTTATCATTGAATCAATAGAGGGTCATCTGGTCGAGGGCGGCTGGACCGAGGAAGATTATGAAGAGCAGATGGCGCTTGCCGGAGAAGAAGAGGTCGAGACAATGTCCTTTGTTATTCCGGTTGATTACAGACTTGCGGACGACGGAATAAACGTATCCGTTCCCGCTAAGGGAATAAAGGAAAAGGGCGGCGGAAAGCTTTACAACATAAAGCTTCGGAGCAGCCGGAACAAGCAAGGACGGTTATATCGTTGTTCCCAACGGCTCCGGTTCGCTGATAAACTACAATAACGGCAAGACCGCGGACGCGGTATATTCTCAGTATATATACGGTCTTGATCCTCTTGTGGCTAACTATACGCAGCTCGGAACGACACAGAACGCAAGGCTTCCGCTCTGCGCGATGTGCGAAGGAGACAGCGGTCTTCTTATGACGGTAGAGGACGGAGCGGCTACGGCTTACTTTACGGCGGGCGTGTCAGGCAAGAATAATTCTTATAACTACATGAATACCACCTTCGTTGTAAGAGGCTTTGACTTGCTGTCCATGTTCGGTACGACAGGTAACGAGGCGGATCTTCCGATACTTGAGAACGATATGTATGACGTGAACTACACCGTAAGATATACGATGCTTGACGACGGGCATTCGGGATATTCGGGAGTAGCTAATTATTACAGGGAGAGACTTGTCGCGGACGGCGTATTCACCGACAGGACCGAGAGCGGGGATATTCCTTTCTACTACGATATAATCGGAGGAGCGAAGGAGACCGCAAGCTTTATAGGAGTACAGTATCTCAGGCAGCTTGCCATGACGACCTATGATGAGGCAAAACAGATCTCGCTTGACCTTAACGATAAGGGAATAAAAAATCAGGTCATGAATTATCAGGGGTGGAGCAACGGCGGTTATTACGCGGATGTTTACGATAAGATAACGAATCTGGGAAAGCTTGGAGGCAAAAAGGATCTTGAGGAACTTAATTCCGTGATGGAGGCAAACGGCGGCACGCTTTTTGTTGACGTACCGTTCCAGAATGTCACTCAGATATCCAAAAGATACAAGAACTCCAGTGAAAATTCAAGATATTACGCCGGCGGGTACATCGCCCAGCTTGGAGTTTTGGGCTTTACCAATTACAGAATGACGTCTTCGCTCGGATACGACGAGAACATCACGAACCTGATGTCTCCGAAATTCCTTCCAAGATACATAGACGGGTTTATCGGCGATATGAAGGATATTGACGTTAACGGAATCACGCTCAGGGATTTGGGTGATGAGCTTCATTCCGATAAAAAGAGAACCAATGTTATCGACAGGGAACAGGCGCTTGATGTAGTGCTGGCTCAGTTTGAGAAGCTTAACGGTCTTGAACGCGATATAATGGTAAATGACGGAAATGCTTATGCGTTTGCGTATGCGGACCATATCCTCAACGCGCCTATATCGCACAACAGCTTCAGCATAATTGACGAGGAGATACCTCTTTATGAGATGATAATTCACGGATATATCAATTATGCGGGTAAGCAGCTCAACTACCATGACGCAGCCAACATGAATGAGATCACGCTCAGAATGATCGAGTACGGCGCTTCGCCTCATTATATTTTCACATGGGAAAGCGCGTATGAGATGAAGGATACGGCGCTCAACAAATTCTATGCTACCAAGTATACGAACTGGAGCGACGACGCCGTGGAGATGTACAATACGGTCAATTCCGCTCTCGGCAAGGTTTCCGGTGAAAACATAACGGAGCATGAGATCGTCCAGGAGGGCGTTAAGAAAATAACATACAGCAACGGAGCGGTCATATACGTCAATTACACCAATAAAGATGTAACGGTTGACGGAATTACGGTTTCCGCTGAAAATTTCTTTGTGGAGGTGGCTGAATAATGAAAAGAAAGAAAAAACACGGAATGTCACTGATACAGAAAAGAAATTTTAAGGGCTTCTTGTTTATACTGCCGTGGCTTATCGGATTTATCGTGTTCTATGCTAGGGGACTGGTTCAGAACATCCAGTTCTCACTGAATACGCTTACCGTTCCGGCTACCGGCGGATACACCCTTGACTGGGTCGGATTTGATAACTATATATACGCGTTCAGGGTACACGGAAGCTTTAAGCAGGTGCTTACGAGTTCTTTGGGCAATATGCTTATAGACGTACCCTTGATAATATTTTTCAGCTTGTTTATGGCGATACTGCTCAACAAGAAATTCAAGGGCAGAGGTATTGTAAGAGCCATATTCTTTATTCCGGTAATTATGGGAGCGGGAGCTATAACGGATGCTTTGGAGCTTGCCCGTACCATGATGAACGACGGAATAAATACGAGCGCCGGAGAAATATCGGATGCTGCTGCGGCGGCAAGCGTCAGTATCGAATATTTTATTGACCTGTTCAAGAACCTTTCGATACCGGATAAGGTGCTTGATTATGTCGTCGGGGCTGTTACGAGAGTTACCGAGATCATTTCCGCGTCCGGCGTGCAGCTGATAATTTTCATTGCGGCGCTGCAGTCGATACCCGGCTCCATGTATGAGGTTGCTAAGATCGAAGGCGCGACGGCGTACGAAACCTTCTGGAAGGTAACGTTCCCGATGGTTATGCCGCACATCATAACCAACTTTGTCTATACGGTGGTCGATAAATTTGCGGACAGCGAGATAATAGAGCTGGCGTATAATACAACATTTGACAATTTTGATTACGGACTAGGTTCCGCGATGAGTATGGTGTCTACCGTGATCGTATGCGCGATCCTGTTTTTGGTAGTCGCTATCATCCAGAAGAGAACCTTCTATTACAACTAATATGGCGAAAGGAGCATCAGAATGAGTGATATTGCAAATCAGGAAACCAAAAAATTGACATTGAAAGAAAAGCTTCACGCCATAAAGAATGATCCCAAGACAAAGAACAGCGCAAGCGCGATGATAAGAAGTTCCAAGTCGTTTGGGCTGGGTCTTATGCAGGCGCTTATCATAATCGGTATCTGCTATGTCATACTGGCGCCGATAATCGGTATTGTCGTCAAGTCGTTTATGTCAAACAGCGATTCATATAACCCGATGGTTTATTTGATTCCGACGAATCCGACTCTTGAACGCTACAAGACGGTTATCGAATGCGTGGATTATTTCCCCACGATGGCAAAAGACCTGGCGTATACCATAGCGCTTATGGTCATTCAGGTATTTATGTGTTCTATGGTGGGTTATGGATTTGCCCGGTTCAGTTTTCCCGGCAAAAATATTTTGTTTGGGTGCGTAGTGCTTATGATCGTCATTCCGTCGCACTCAATAATGTTACCCTTGTATATGACATTCCGAAACTTTAATCCGCTCGGACTTGTTAAACTTTTTAACAACGGCAATGCCGTGAATTTGATGGGAACACCCATCCCTATGTTCATAATGACGGTTTTTGCGTGCGGGTTAAGGTCAGGACTGTACATATATATATTTAATCAGTTCTTCAGAGGCCTTCCGAAAGAAATTGAGGAGGCGGCCTTTGTTGACGGCGCTGGAGTGTGGTATACTTATTTCAGGATCATGCTCGTAAACGCCATGCCTTCTGTCATCACCGTAGCGGTATTTTCGCTCGTATGGCAGTACAATGATACCTTCTATGCGAACCTTTTCCAGATCAGCCCTGACATAGTGCTGAGTAAAAAGATCAGTACTCTCACCGCTACGATCGCTAATCAGTATAAGGTGTTGGATAGGTCGATTCAGCAGCTGTATCTGAATGCCGGAATCGTCTTGATGATGATACCTATCGTAATCATTTACCTTATACTTCAGAAACGGTTTGTAGAAGGCGTTGAACGAAGCGGAATCGTTGGTTAAATCCGAACAAAGTTGAAGAGGAGGAAAGACTTTGAGAAAAACAAAATTACTCGCCTGCATTATCGCGGGCGCGCTCGCGGTATCCCTTACCGCCTGCGGAAATTCGAGCAGCAGCTCATCTCAGAATGAGTCCAAGTCAGGCACTCAGGCGGAAACTAAAGCGCCCGAGGAAGCTACGACAGCCGGCACGCTGACCCCTGAAAAGGTAGAGGCAAGCCTTGATTTTGAGGACGGTAAATTTGCGTTTACGGCGCCTTATCTTAAGGCAGCGGACGCTTCTGAAGTAGAATTGGCGATAGCTGATTTCAACGGCAGCAAGGCTCTTCAGATCACCAATAAGGGAGGCAAAGCCCCTTATGTGGGAATTGATGTGGCAAGTCTTCTCGGAGCGAAGATTGCAGATGTTAAAAAGGTTCAGATGGATATCGGAGTATCCTATCCGGACGGAACCTTCAGCGCGATTCAGGGACACATGGACCGGTGCGGACCTTACCGAGACTGAATACGGATGGTCGGTATATCTTGAGAACAAGAATCCCGTGAGAGCTACCTTTGATATTTCCAAGGTGCCTTTTACGGCGGACAGCAAGAACATTATGATCATCGGTCTTAATCTCGGAAGTTCTGTTGATTCTGCCAAGGCGGTTACCGGAACGCTTTATATTGACAATATTGCGTTCTATGACGGCGACAACAAGCTTATCGAAGCCGACAGCGCGGCAGAATTCGTCGCACCCGACGGATTTGAGAAGGCTGAAAGAGATCCTAAGCTCTGGACGCTTTCAGATCCCGTAGAGCTTGAGAACTTTGCAGTAAGCGCAGCAGGCTGGGCACAGGCAGGAAGAGAACTTACCGATGAGGAGAAGGCTCTCTTTGTACCCGGTTCTGTTATCGAGATCGCATACAAGTGCACCGCGCCCGTATGGATGGTAGCCGTAGGCGCAGACGGAGCGAAGTTTGCTACCGACAAGGATTGGCAGCGTTTCGGAGCAGATGAGAGCAATGATTTCGCTACTCAGGGAAATGTTGACGATGCAGGAACCATAGTTCAGTTTACCTATGAGCAGATAGCTGAATTCCTTGGAGACGACTGGCTTGATAAGCTTGGACAGCTTCAGGTTGAAGGCAGAGAAGCTTGGGAAGTATACAGCGTTAAGATCGGAAAGAAGAGCAACTATACGGCTCTTACCGATGTAACCGAGCTTCCTGATTTTGCAGTAAGCGCAGCAGGCTGGGCACAGGCAGGAAGAGAGCTTACCGATGATGAGAAAGCGCTTTTCGTACCCGGAACAATAATCGAAATAGCTTATAAGTGTGACTCACCCGTATGGATGGTAGCCGTAGGCGCAGACGGAGCGAAATTTGCGACCGACAAAGACTGGCAGCGTTTCGGTGTTGACGAAAATAACAGTTTCGCTACACAGGGCTCTGTTAATGCAGACGGAGACAAGGTTCAATTCACTTACGAGCAGATAGCTGAATTTCTTGGAGAAGACTGGCTTGATAATCTCGGACAGCTTCAGTGTGAAGGTCAGGCAGATTGGGAAGTATACGGCATATCTATCGGAAAGAAAGCGCAGTAATCTATTGTCAGGATAAAATCAGAAAGGAGAGGCAATGAAAAACTTAAAAAAATTTTTAGCACTCGGACTTGCCGCAGCAATGGCGGTATCTGTTGCAGCGTGCGGTAATTCATCATCTTCAAGTTCCGACAACAAAGGAACTCAGGGAGAAAAGAAAACCGAGGATGTCGGCGACAAAGAAACACAGGGAGGAAACAACGAGGGTAAGGCAAGAGAAATTCTTATCGGTTCATGGTGGGTACAGTATTATGACAGTACTCATACCAGCGTTGAAGACGACCCGAGCTACACCGGAGACCTTGCGGCAGAGCTTAAGTTTGAGAATGTTAAGAAGATCGAGGAAAAGTACAATGTAACCTTCAAGTGGGTAAACCTCACATATGAAGGAACCAAAGAATCCATTAACAACTCCATTCTTGCAGGAAGCCCTGACTGTGATATCTATCTTGTAGATACCGGTATGGCTATTCCCGCGCAGGTAAACGGACTCGCAATGGATATGAAGGAGGTCCTTCCCGCGGACAGCGACCTGCTTTCGGATCAGATACTTAACAAGTATATGGACCTTGGTGACGGCAAGGCTTGCATCATCAAGAGAGTTGAGGCACAGTCAGTTGTTGAGGCTACATATCCCCTTGCTTTCAACAAGCAGATCCTTGAAGCCGCTAACCTTGAAGACCCCCGCGAGCTTTACAAGAGAGGCGAGTGGACATGGGATAAGTTCAAGGAGTATCTGAGAGTCCTCACAAAGGATACCGACGGCGACGGAGCTGTTGATCAGTACGGTTTCGCAGGATATCCGCCGGAAACATTTGAGGCGCTTATGCTCAGCAACGGTGCTAATATCGCGGCTACCGATAAGGAGAACCTGTCAAGCTCTGAGGTAGGTCAGGCGCTCCAGATGACACAGGATCTTTTCTACAACGACGGATGCGCATTCCCTTATGAGAATGATACCGACAAGATGAGAAATAAGTACCGTGACGGAAACATTGCTTTCTGGCCCTCAGCTTGTTGGATCGCAGCAAATAACAAGGACTATGATGTCAGCACTCCCGATAAGAACCTTCAGTTTGATACGGTATACTGCAGATGGCCTGTAGGACCTTCGGGAAATCAGGAAACCAACTACGCTAAGAACCTTACTTCAGGAGAGTTCTATATCATTCCTGCAGGTGTTGAGAATCCTGAGCTGGTTTACAACGTACTTCTCTCTATGTGGGACTGGTTTGACGGTGATACAACTATCCGTGATTCCAAGGAAACGCTTTCATGGTGGTACGGCTCTACCGCTAAGGATGAGACCCTTCAGGTAGAGAACTTCGACATGATGTTTGAGATGGGCTCAAGGGATGTATTGGACCTTTGGCAGAGCTTCGGTTTCAACTATGATTTTGACAGCCTCATTGCCGGAACCATGACTCCCGCTCAGTTCCAGGAGACGTTCAAGCAGCAGGTACAGGACGGTCTTGACGCAGTTTACAAAAAGTAATCGTTAAGAGTCCTTACGGCTTAAAGTTATTGTCCCGCGCCGGCTTCCCGGCCGGCGTGGGATATATAAAAATGTCCGTTCAGGCAAAATTGCCTTGACGGAAAGTTACAGGAAGTATATTATGAAATCAATCTTTGGCAGCGACACCAAGTTCGCGAGGTTTATGAACAAGGTGGGAGATATAATATTGCTCAGCATATTGTGGATCGTATGCTGCGTTCCCATTATTACGATAGGCGCGTCCACAACGGCGGCGTATTACGCGGCTGCTAAAGTTATAAGACACAGCACCGGCTATGAATGGAACGAATTTTTTAAATGTTTCAGGCTTAATTTTAAAAGCACGATAGGGATGAACCTTGTGTTCATAATATGCGCGGCTTTTCTTATTTTTAATTTTATTGTTATGGGCGGAGCTGACGACGAATTGTTTTTTTATCTGAAAATGGTCTATCTTGTGATAGCGGTGCTTATCATCGGCGTGTATGCTTATGCCTACCCTGTTTTATCAAGATTCAGTCTTAAAAGCGGTAAAATAATGATCATGTCTATGCAGCTTTTTTTCAGGCATTTTCCGACGACTATGGCGATAGTCGGAATGTTTGCGCTTACATTGTTCGGAATGTATATGATGCCGTGGGCGTTTTTTATACTGCCCGGAGTGTTCATGTTCATTGTGACATTCCTTATGGAGCGGGTTCTGCTTAAATATATGCCTAAGCCCGAGGAGGGCAGCGATGAAGCGGAACGGTGGTATTTCCAGCCCACAAGGACGGCAAAGACGAAAACAAACTCTGATTACAACAGAGTAAGATATAGATATAAACACAAAAGAACAAAACAAAAATAACAAAACAAAAGCCGCGTCAGGGCGGCGGAATGGAGTATTATGTCAGAGATCAAGATGATTGCGCCTGCGGTAAACAATGTACCCTGGCAGGACAAGCCCGAAGGGATAGTCGGAGCGCCTATATGGAGGTATTCGGAGAATCCCATTATCGATCGCAACCCGATTGAGAACGTAGCGAGAATTTTCAACAGCGCGGTCGTGCCTTACGAAGGCAAATTCATAGGTGTGTTCAGGGCAGAGCAGACCAACGGAGTACCGTTCATTTATCTCGGAAGAAGCGACGACGGTATACACTGGAATTTTGACAAGGACAAGATCATTTTCAAAGACGAGGACGGCAATGATTTTATGCCTTATTACGCTTACGATCCCAGACTTGTCAAGGTTGAGGACACATATTATGTTATATGGTGCCAGGATTTCTACGGCGCTTCTATAGGAATGGCTAAGACGACGGATTTCAAGACCTTTACGAGAATTGAGAATCCCTTCCTTCCTTTCAACAGGAACGCGGTTCTTTTCCCGAGAAAGATAAACGGAAACTTTATGCTTTTAAGCCGTCCGTCGGACTCCGGACATACTCCTTTCGGAGATATTTTCGTAAGCGAAAGTCCGGATCTTGTATATTGGGGCAAGCACAGACATGTAATGGGACGCAGCAGCGAATGGTGGGAGTCGCTTAAAATAGGCGGCGGCGCGGCGCCCATAGAGACCTCTGAAGGATGGCTTTTGTTCTACCACGGAGTAAGCGGAACCTGCAACGGCTATGTTTACTCGATCGGCGGAGCGATACTTGACCTTGACGAGCCTTCAAAGGTTCTTTACCGTTGTGAGAATTTCCTTCTCACGCCTGAGCAGTGGTATGAGGAGAGAGGCTTTGTACCTAACGTTACCTTCCCCTGCGCTACGATTCACGATCCCGAATCCGGAAAGATCGCTATCTACTACGGATGCGCGGACAGCTATGTCGGTCTTGCGTTCTGTAAGTTTGACGAGATCGTGGCTTACATCAAAGAACACAGCGTAACCCGCGACGACGACCGCGAACTTGGAAAGCGTTAATATTATTTTTTGAAGAAAAATGGGCTGTCATAGTGTAATCAGACAAATTGGCTGAAGAACGGTGGCAGCCCCTTTTTACGATTGAGAATAAGAGGTGTCGATATGAAAAAGAAGATTTTTGGAGCAATACTTATTGCCGCGGCGTTGGCGGCAGGCGCTCTCTGCGGATGCTCGGACGGCAAAACATCATCGTCCGAGGAAAGCACCACAGCGCCCGCGCAGACTCCGGCGGCTACCGAAGGCGAGGAGCCGACAACGCAGACCGAGCGCCCTACATACGAAATTACGGAAAATATCAATAAGGATATGGAAACAATGAAGGCTGCGGATATAGTCAGCCAGATGAAGCTGGGAATAAGCATAGGAAATTCGCTTGATTCCACAAACAGCGGAATAATCAGGATAGATCAGCCGTGGAAATGGGAGACGGCGTGGGGAAATCCTAAGATAAGCAAGGAACTTGTGGACGCTTTGGTGGACGCGGGATTCAATACGATAAGGATTCCCGTGTCGTGGACGGATCATCTTGCGCCCGAACCCGATTATCTGATAGTTGAGAGCTGGATGGACAGGGTTCAGCAGGTGGTTGATTATGCCTATGACAGAGGCGTATACGTCATACTTAATCTGCACCACGAGGACTGGAATTATCCGTACTATGACAATCAGGAGAAGGCCTGTGAGATAATGGAGGCGGTCTGGATACAGATCGCGGAGCGCTTCAAGGACTATGACGAGCATCTTATTTTTGAAGGTCAGAACGAGCCCCGCAAGGTCGGAACCTCTCTTGAGTGGAACGGCGGCGACAAGGAGGGCTGGGACGTGGTGAACGCTACGAACAAGGCGTTTATCAAAACTGTAAGAAACAGCGGCGGCTCCAATCCGTACAGGATCCTTGTGATTCCGGATTACGCGGCAAACTCAACGACGGCGCTAGACCATCTTGAGGTGCCGGAGGACGACGACCGTATCGTTGTATCGGTTCACGCTTATACGCCGTACAATTTTGCGCTCAACGCAAACGGATCTGCCGAATGGAATAATGATACTCAGGATATAGACGCGTTGATGTCAAAGCTGAAAACTCTTTTTACAGACAAAGGCATACCTGTAATAATCGGGGAGTTCGGCGCGGTAAATAAAGATAACGCCGAGGAACGCGCGCAATGGCTGAAGTACTATATGAGCGCCGCAAAGGAAATAGGCGTACCATGCTTCTGGTGGGACAACGGTTCGTTCAAGTCAAACGGAGAGAACCTCGGATTCATAGACAGACTGACAAACGAGATCATCTGTCCCGAGCTTCTGGAGGCAATGAAGGAAGTATATCCGGAATAAATTACCGTTAAGTACCGTCGGGCATACCGCGCCCGCCGCGAAGGTTGAAATCAGGAGGATAGATTATGGGAATCGTATTTAACGAGGCTTCGTTAAGCTTCAAGCTTGATACGGAAAATACAAGCTATGTGATAGGGATCGCCGACGAGGAGAAATTTATCGGGCATTGCTATTATGGCGCGAAAGTCAGCGATGAGGATATGACTTATCTGCTGAGAACAAAGGAGGCTCCGTTCGTGCCTTCTAAGAACGCGAGGGAGCGAGGTTCGTTTTTTGATTTTTTTCCCGCCGAGTACCCCGGAAACGGGCTTGGCGATTACAGAGAAGGAGCTGTTGAAGTAAAGACGGCAGGCGGCAGTACGGCGGTCAATTTTACATACGAGGGCCACAACATATATTGCGGCAAAAAAGGACTGCCCGGACTTCCTGCGACTTTCGGAAGCGAAAAGGACTGCCAGAGTCTTGAGATATACGCAAAGGACCGCACGCTCGGACTGGAGGCTGTTCTTACATACAGCGTATTTGAAAAGGAGGACGTGGTAACCCGTTCGGTGTCGCTTACGAACAGGGCGGACGCTCCGATACATCTTACAAAGGTAATGTCCGCTTCCGTGGATATGGACGACGAGGATTATCAGATGATCTCCCTGCACGGCTCATGGGCAAGGGAAAGACAGATAGAATACAGACCTGTTGCTTACGGAAGGCAGAACGCGGCGTCTTATAAAGGCGAATCCTCGCATCAGGAGCATCCTTTTATCGCTCTTGCATCAAAGGACGTATCGCAGGACCACGGGAAAGTCTACGCTTTTCATTTTGTATATTCGGGTAATTTTCTCGCGCAGGTCGAGAAGGGGCAGTTCGATACGGTAAGGGTCATTATGGGAATTCATCCTTACGGCTTTGACTGGAAGCTTGACAAGGACGAATGCTTTACGGCGCCCGAGGTCGTTATGACCTTTTCCGATACGGGACTTGGGACCATGACGAGAAACCTTCACGATCTGTACAGGAGTCATCTTATAAGAAGTCCTTATAAGGACCGTAAGCGCCCTATTCTCATAAACAACTGGGAGGCGACTTATTTTGACTTCAACACCGAAAAGCTGCTGGACATCGCGCGCGAGGCAAAAAAATGCGGCATAGAAATGCTCGTGATGGACGACGGCTGGTTCGGAAAAAGAAACGACGACAATACAAGTCTCGGAGACTGGAAGGTCAATGAGGAAAAACTTCCCGGAGGACTTCCGTATCTTGTGAACGAGGTAAACAAAATCGGGCTTAAATTCGGGATATGGTTTGAGCCGGAGATGATCTCGCCCGAATCAGAGCTTTACCGCGAGCATCCCGAATGGGCGATAAGCATTCCCGGAAGAGAGCCTACACGCTCGCGCAATCAGCTTGTGCTTGACCTTTCCAACCCTGA
>ERZ777011.2491-NODE-2491-length-14553-cov-10.440337_pt1 | contig 14553 bp, 16 predicted proteins | sample MGYA00374964_ERZ777011 | MGnify/ENA primary metagenome ERZ777011 (study PRJEB29310, sample SAMD00008975) | mouse gut metagenome | study: EMG produced TPA metagenomics assembly of the Metagenome analysis of fecal microbiota from mouse which was promoted...
TGCTTTGTTTTCTCCGCGGTCATGGAAATTTTTATACATATTCCTTATGAAAAAAATACTGACGGCAAGGGTATTTTTAAATCCGTAAGTTCGGATCTGTCGGAAAGCTTTAAATTTGTTAAAAACGAAAAGCCCGTTTTTCTTTCGGTTATCGGTGTGCTTGCGCTGTTCAATATGGTTCTGACAGCGGCAATAATTGTGGGGATTCCCGTTATAGTGGTGCAGATCTTCGGTAAATCCGATACCGCGCTCGGAATAACAGAAGGAGTAATGGGGCTTGGAGGCCTTGCCGGAGGTCTTATCGCGGGCGCGGTCGGTAAAAAAATGCGTCTTAAAAACAATTATCTTACGCTTACGGCATGTTCCCTTGCGGCGTTTGTCATGGGAATTGCCGTTCTTAATTCAGTACCCGCAAACGTCGGCTATATCATAATTACAGCAGCGAGCTTTGCGGTAATGTGCGTGTCCACCTTGTTCAGCGTGTCGATGATGACGGAGGTTCAGCGTCAGACGCACCCGCATCTTCTCGGCAAGATCATGGCTATGATAATAGCAGTAGCGGGCTGTTCACAGCCGGTAGGACAGGCAGGCTACGGGTTTTTATTTGATATTTTTGCCGGCAGGTCTTATATTGTAATGATGGGCGCGGCGGTTTTGGCGGCTGGAATCTCGCTGTATTCAAAAAAGATTTTCGCTGTATTGGAGGAGGAAGATGTAAAATAGAAAATAAATCTGAATAACGACAAAAATTTCAATAATTTATTATGGTAAAATTTTAGCTTTTGTGTTATCATATTATAAGAAACGAATGTTAGACGCATCAGGTGCGCGGAAAGGTGGAGTTATATGAAAAAGTTCAGCGATATTATTGCAGACGGCAAATGTAAATGGTGCGACAGCTTCAGACATGAACCTGTCGAGGTCGTTGAAGTGGTTGAAGAGAAGAAGACCAAGAACAAGGCGCTTAAGATTTTTGCCATCATAGGCGTGGTTGCTGCGGTTGCGGCTGTGGCGTACGCTCTTTACAAGTATTTCAAGCCGGATTACCTTGAGGATTACGAGGACGATTTTGAGGATGATTTTGACGACGACGCGTCGTTTGATGAGGAATAATCGGGTTTGCTATTAAGTTGGTAATGGGAGGAGATTACGGCTGTAGTCTCCTCTTTTTCAAAGTACGGGAGAATTTTATGAACAGCAGGGCGAGGAATGAGCTGATCCGGGTCGTCGCCGGATTGCTTATGATTGTGGTGGGCGTAGCTCTTTTTATGTCAAAAACCAGAGTGAGTTCGGCTTTTTTAGAGTCGGACGGAGACTGGACATGGTGGAAAATATTACTGGTGCTTCTGCCGCTCGCGGCGGGAATAGTGATGCTGGCGGTCAAACCGGGCTTCTGGGTCTCGAAAGTGGTCGCGTCGCTTGGAGCCGTATTGGTCGTTACGGTAATACTTGTCAATACGACGATAATAATTGAAGAGGACATTGCTTCATACGAGTGGGTGATATACGGAGTGCTGATTTTCGGCGGAATGCTTGTCAGCATACTTTCGCTTTTTATCCGCAGAAAAAAGAAATAATTCAGGAGAATAACCGCCGTATAAGTCCGCGCAGGTCGGGATTTTCGGCGGTTTACATATTTTATGAAAAAAGGTGAGATATATACCGGCAGCGTAACGGGACTGAAATTCCCGAACAAAGGAATTGTCGAATGTAATGAGGGTACGGCTGTCGTAAAAGACGTAATCCCCGGTCAGAAGATAAGTTTTTCCGTGGCAAAAAAACGGGGCGGACGTTTCGAAGGGCGGCTTGTCGAGGTGCTTGAGAAATCGGAGCTTGAGGACGAGGACGATTACTGTCCGCATTTCGGAATATGTGGCGGCTGCGCCTATCAGAGACTTTCATACGGTAACCAACTAAAGTTAAAGGCTGCTCAGGTAAAAGAGCTTATAGACGGAGTGTGCTCAGATTATGAGTTCGAGGGTATAATCGGCAGTCCCGTATATAAGGGCTACCGCAACAAAATGGAGTTTTCTTTCGGAGACGAGTACAAGGACGGACCGCTTTCTCTCGGAATGCACAAAAAAGGCAGCTTCTATGATATAACTCCGGTCGGCGGGTGCCGTATCGTTGATGAGGATTACCGCAGGATACTTTTGTCAAGTCTGGATTTTTTTGCCGGAACAGGGCTTCCTTTTTATCATAAAATGCACCATGAGGGTTATCTCAGGCATCTTCTTGTGCGCAAAGCAAAAAAAACAGGCGAGATCATGGTGGATATTGTGACCTCCACGCAGACGGAGTATGATTTTGCGCCCTATGCTAAAATGCTTATGTCGCTTGATTTGGAGGGCAGTATAGTCAGCATCCTGCATACCCGCAACGACAGTCTTTCCGACACGGTCCAGAATGACGGTACGGAAATTCTTTACGGGCGGGATCATATATTTGAGGAGCTTCTTGGTCTTCGATTTAAAATAACGCCGTTTTCTTTTTTTCAGACAAATACGCTCGGCGCGGAGCTTCTCTATGAGAAGACACGCGAGTATGTCGGCGAGTTCAGGGACAAAACGGTCTTTGACCTATACAGCGGGACGGGAACAATCGCGCAGGTGCTCGCGCCCGTAGCGCGGCGCGTTATCGGCGTTGAGATCGTTGAGGAGGCGGTCGCCGCCGCAAGGGAAAACGCGCTTGCAAACGGTCTTGACAACTGCGAGTTTATCGCGGGCGACGTGCTAAGGGAGGTCGGAAATCTGACCGCTGTGCCCGACATCATCGTGCTTGACCCGCCGCGCGACGGAATCCATCCGAAGGCGATCGGTCCCATAATCGATTTCGGAGTTGACACGATCGTTTACGTTTCTTGCAAGCCTACAAGCCTCGCGCGGGATATAGAGATATTTGAGGCGCGCGGGTACAAAGTGAAAAAGGTCTGCTGCGTGGATATGTTCCCGGGAACGGGCGGGGTGGAGAGCGTGTGCCTATTGTCCAAACTGAATGTCGAGTAGCATATTGAGATAAAGGAGGAATTTTATGAAAAGAATTCGCTTTGGAATTATAATAATGTTTGTTGTTTTTATTTTATCTGGTTGTTCTTGGGTTACAAGTGGAAATTATTTGTTTAATGTAAAAGACCATGAGAAGAAAATGCTTGAAAATGTTTTCGGAGATGAAGTCTTAGAACATATAGATGAAGGGAAATTAACAAAAGAAGAACATCAAGCTTTAAACGCATATCGAGCAGGTTCTCATAGCTTATTAGAAAAATATCCTTCTTATGATTTAAAAAGAGAATCATTTTCCATGCTATCAGAAAATAGTTATGAGATAATATTTTCTTATGAAGAAGAATTTTATACTTGTAAAATTGATGTTATAAAAGACGAATATAATTGTTCCGATAATTTTATACCAAATTAAAGAGAACGTTTCAAGTTTTGTGTAAACTCAAAAAACTGACATAAGATTTGTGAATAGTTACAAGCGGGCAGATTGTATATTTATTGATTTTACCTTACCTTCACTTCCCCCTTCAACACCCTCTTATAATCCTCATAATTCGCTTTCAGCAGCTTCGGCGTGTCAAGCTCGTAGGGACATTTTGACTTGCACTGACCGCAGTCTACGCAGTTTTCTATCTGCTTCATGTTGTCCTGCCATTCCTGCGAAAGCCACGCGTTTGACGGCGCTCTGCGCAGCATGAGCGACATTCTTGCGCAGTTGTTTATTTGAATTCCCATCGGGCAGGGCATACAGTAGCCGCAGCCGCGGCAGAAATTTGAGCTGAGAGAACGTCTGTCGGCGTCGATTTCGTTTTTGATTTCATCTGTCATAACGGGAGTTTCGAGCATAAATGAAAGCCACTCGTCAAGCTCGTTTTCCTTCTGTATTCCCCATATAGGCATGACGTTGTCATACTGACCTATGAAAGCGTACGCCGCGCGCGAGTCGGTGATGATTCCTCCGGCAAGGGCCTTCATAGCGATAAAGCCCATGTTGTTTTCACGGCATTTGTCCGCGAGCGCAAGCTCCCTCTCCGAAGAAAGATAGCTGAAAGGAAATTGCAGGGTCTCGTATAGGCCTGATTCGGCGCATTCCTCGGCAACGCCGATTTTGTGGGCGGTTATGCCGATATGCCTTATCATGCCCTGACGCTTGAGATCAAGCATAAGCTCGTACATTCCGGTGCCGTCTTCCGGTTTGTAGCACTGAGAAGCGCAGTGGAACTGGTAAATGTCTATGTAGTCGGTATTCAATTTACGGAGAGAAGTTTCAAGCTGGCTTTTCATTTCGTCGGGAGTATCAGCCGTTGTTTTGGTCGCGATAAAAATATTTTTTCGCACGTCGGAAAGCGCGGCGCCTATTTTTTCCTCGCTGTCCGAGTAAGCCCTCGCGGTGTCAAAAAAAGTTATGCCGCCTTCATAGGCCTTCCGCAAAATCCTGACGGAGGTCTCCATATCGTCTCTTTGGATCGGCAGAGCGCCGAAACCGTTCTGAACGGCGGTGATTCCTGTGCTTCCGAGCGTTATTTTTCTCATTTTATGAACCTTCTTCTGTTAATTTCGCATACTTATTTTATATCAGATTATAATGGAAAATTCAAGATGCTGTGATTGGATGAAAAAAGGGTGAGCTCCCGAGGGGTAATCGGGAGCTCCGGTTTTTAAATATGAGGGGGGAGATAGAAAGTTCAACTTGCTATCCGCTTAGAATCTTATTATGCCAATGTGACAATTATGTGAAAAAAAGTTAAAAATTATTTAAAAATTGAAATAAAAACTTAAGATTTTAGTTTATTGATTTTATTATTGTGATATGCTATATTATACGAGGAATAAAAACGGCATCGGTAATGGCTGCTTTTGAGCCGGATCTGCGGTAATGAGGAGAAGAATTATGAATGACGATTTTGATTTGGAAGAGGAGCTTGCAAAATCAATTGCCAGCATTGTTGACGAAGAAACGGCGGGCGCCCGCGCGTATGTGGATAAGACAAAACGCGACGGCGGGTCTGCGATACGGAATAATATAACAAAAGACGAGGACGATTACACCAAAGACGAGCCGGAGGAGGAAGAAGAACCTGAAAAAGAAGGCGGCGGGGCAAAACGCGTTATAATCATTGTCGCTTCCGTACTGGCGGCAGTGGCGGTCATAGGCGTAATTTCATATTTTGCGGTTACGGCGGCGCTCAATAAGAGCAGGGATAATTACGGATATTACAATAAACTTGGCTATGAAGCGTACGACAAAAGAGATTACCAGACCGCGATAACCAATTTCGAAACGGCGCTTACCTACAAGGAGGGTAAGTCTGACAGCGAGACCAACATAAACATGATGCTTTATATGTACGAATGTTATAAAGCGGTCAAAAACGACGCCAAAGCCGAGGCGATACTAAAGAGCGTTCTTGAACTTGACGGCGACAATATGAACGCCTATTACAATCTTGTCGAGATATACGGGGAGCGTAAGGATTACGAAGCTCTTAACGGGCTTTACGCCGAAGCGTCGGCGTCAGGTAATGCCGAACTTACAGCTCTGTTCAATAAATATGTTTCTCCGGCTCCGTCCGCGACGCCGGAGGGCGGAGAATTTACCGACGATCAGAAGGTGTTTTTGACGGCTCCTGAGGGCTGTAAAATATATTATACGACCGACGGCTCCGATCCCAAGAGCTCATCGACCGCCAGGATCTTTTCCGAAAGGATAGAGGCGGGAGCGGGGGAAACCGCGATAAAATTTTACACGGTGAACGAATACGGATTTGAGAGCGAGGTCAAAGAAGAGGTTTATACGGTTTCGTACGACGGACCGCCGGTGCCGAGGATCTCGCCGCAGGAAACCACGTTTTCACAGTCCAGCAAGGTCGTTGTAACGATAGGAAACATAAGACAGGGCTGCAAGGTGTACTACACGATGGACGGAAATATGCCTAACGAATTCAGCTCCGAGTACAGCAAAACGCCTATTGAGCTTCCTGCGGGAACAACGATACTGACCGTTCTTGTGGTTGACGAACACGGAATGACGAGTACCGCCTCAAGAACCTATAACGTAAAATATATTTCCAAATATACCGAACAAGAGGCGGAGAAATTTATTTGGGACGCTCTTGAGAACGGCAAGATAGTTGACAAGGACCATTATCTCATAGAGTCTGACAAAAAGAAAAACGAAACCCGTACTGTGCGTGAAAACGGCGTACAGGAGGCTGAGGTAAGCGAGAAAGAAACCAAAGAAGACGGCGATGAAAAGGAAACTGATAACGAAGGCGACAATAAGCCCAAGCCTACGGAGCCTGAAACGAAGGTTAAGAAAAAATGCTCTTTGGATTACTACTCTCAGAAGCTTATCGACGGCAAATCCATCTATATGTTCTATTTCGGAATTGCCGGAGAAAAACAGTCATACTGGTACGGCGCCGACGCTGACACGGGCGATGTGTATAAAATAACAGGAAGCAACGATAATTACAAGCTTTCTTCTGTAAAATAATAATTGAGATTATATTTCCCTTGCTTTTGCCCGTATGGGGCGTAAAGCAGGGGAAATTTAGGTAACAGGCTTATGGAAAAATGGGATTTATATACAAAATACAGAGAGAAAACGGGTGCGGAGTGCGTAAGAGGGGAGAAGATACCCGACGGCTTGTTTCATCTGAATGTGCATGTATGGATACGCAACAGCAGGGGCGAGTACCTTATGTCGCAGAGGTCCGCAAACAGACAGGCGTTCCCTCTTATGTGGGAATGCGTCGGAGGCGCCGTATTGAAGGGTGAAAGCAGTGTTGAGGGCGCGTTGAGGGAAGTGAATTGTTAGTAAAGTGGGTTTTGCCAAAAACAAGTGGAAGAAAAGCTGGTGTGCAGGTGGTTCTTATAAAATGAATATGGTAAAATTTTATAAGAAACGAGGTAAGGCTATATGGAAAAGAAAATTTATATCACAGAGGAAGAACGGACAAAGTGTCAAAAGGTGGCAGATGCGTTTGCAGAGCTGTATGAGATGGAGAATATCGTAGTGCTTGATGTAGGCAGGTATGGCTTTGTAATGCTAAAATATTATAATCTGCCACATGGTTTTGAAGATGCCATAACTTTTACAGACAGTGTGGAACTATTTGAAGATTTGTGGGAAGAATGGCTGAATACAAAACTGTATTTACTGGCAAAAGGCACACCGTTGCTGGAGAAGGGCTATAAAGGTGTGTTTGAGGGTTTGCCGGAAGAAAAACAGTCGGAACTTATCATGAGGAAAGCTACTTTTGCAAAAGCGGCAGAGATATATCTATAATGTTGTTTTTGTGAGGAAAATGGAACGGTAGTTGGCGAATAATCAAAGGTTAGAAAGGCTCTGTGAGATGCAGAGCTTTTCTTATTTGTGTTTTATGAAAAAATGGAATGAATGAGTGGGATTTCGCCGTAATCGGCATTGTGGAAATGTCGTATAACTGGCTATCTTATGGAGTTGTGGGTAACTCTGTTTGCAGGATGTGGGAAAGCTGCACTTTGCTTTTCCATGTCCTGTGAATAGAGTTATCCATGACGGAATAGTCAGTTATGCACATTTCCATGATGCAGTTTTTATGGCAAGTCTGTTCATTTTACAAAAATTTGACATAAGTTATGTTTTTGATTTTACAAGCAGTATTTATGATAAAAAGCGTAGAAGAAAATATCACAAAGAAAAAAGGAGAAAATTATTATGAAAAAAATTGTTACTTTTGTTGCCACTTTATCACTTGCACTCGTAGCTATGACCGGATGCGGGAAGGCGGACAGCAAAACAGTATCTACGGATGGCTCAACCTCTATGGAAAAAGTAATCGGTGCTTTGGGCGAAGCTTTTGAGGAAAACAATTCCGGTGTAACCTTTACATATAACCCTACCGGTTCCGGCTCCGGAATTACGGCTGTGGCAGAAGGACGCTGCGATATTGGTCTTTCCAGCCGTAACTTAAAGGAAGAAGAAAAAGCGCAGGGATTGACTGAAACGGTGCTTGCGCTTGACGGGATTGCTGTCATTGTAAATCCGGATAATCCGGTAAATGACCTTGACCTTGAAACGATTAGCAGGATTTATAGAGGGGAAATAACAAACTGGCAGGATATAGGCGGCAATGATCTGGAAATTGTCCTGATTGGACGTGAAGCCGGGAGTGGTACAAGAGATGGCTTTGAATCCATTACGGACACGGAGGATGCCTGCAAATACCGTCAGGAGCTTACATCTACCGGGGATGTGATTACAACGGTGGCAGGCAATCCGGCGGCAATCGGATATGCTTCCCTTGCATCTGTAAAGGATACGGTAAAAACCCTTTCTGTCGGCGGTATTGTACCTGCGGAGGAAACGGTAAAAGATGGTAGCTATGTGGTGCAGCGTCCGTTTGTGTTAGTGACAAAGAGCGGCGCAGAGCTTTCGGCAACTGCACAGAAATTCTTTGATTATATTACTTCATCTGAAGCAGGTGAGATTATCTCATCTGCGGGTGCAGTACCAGTAAATAAATAATCCGGCGGATTATGAAAGGTTTTGGAAGGTGAAGTCAAATGAACAAAAAACAGTTCATGGAGAATGCCATACATGGCATATTCCTGATACTTGGTCTGATTACAGTTGGCTGTGTACTCCTGATTACTGTTTACCTTGTCATATCAGGGATTCCGGCTATCCGAAAAATAGGAGTTTTGAATTTCCTTTTCGGGAAGAAATGGGCTTCTACAGCAGCACAGCCGCAATATGGGATTTTTCCGTTTATCCTTACCAGTATTTATGGTACGGCTGGCGCAATCGTACTTGGAGTGCCAATTGGCTTTATGACAGCAGTTTATCTTGCTAAGATTGCGCCGTTAAAAATAAAAACCGTTATTGAAACAGCGGTAAGTTTATTGGCTGGCATTCCGTCGGTAGTTTATGGGCTTGTGGGAATGATGGTGCTTGTGCCAGGGATACGGATTGTTTTCCATATCCCCGATGGAGCCAGCCTGTTTGCTGCTATCATTGTACTTGCAATTATGATATTACCCTCAATCATTAAAGTGTCGCTTACGGCATTAGAAGCTGTTCCAAAGGAATATGAGGATGCTTCCCTTGCGCTTGGTTCGACACCGATTGAAACATACTTCCGTGTATCCGTTCCGGCGGCAAAAAGCGGCATTGCGGCGGCTGTTGTGTTAGGCGTTGGCAGGGCTATCGGCGAGGCTATGGCTATTATGATGGTGGCGGGGAACGCCCCAAATATGCCGAAAATTTTTCAGAGCGTCCGTTTCCTTACAACCGCTGTGGCAAGTGAAATGTCTTATGCGGCTGACGGAAGTTTACAGAAACAGGCATTATTTTCGATTGCGTTGGTTTTATTCCTCTTTATCATGCTGATAAATGCCGTATTAAATTTCTTTTTGAAACAAAGCAAGGAGTAAATATAGATGGAAAAACAATCAATTTCCCTTAGAAGGAAAACATATATTACAGCCATGCGTGTGTTGATGGGGATTTCCGTATGCATTACTTGTGCATTGGTATTATTTTTGATTGGTTATGTATTGTGGAAAGGGCTGCCGAATGTATCTTGGGAGCTGCTTACTACGAAACCGAGTTATCTGTCTGACCGGATCGGGATACTGCCGGATATTCTTAACACAGTCTATATTGTAGCGGCAACTTTGGTATTTGTTCTCCCGCTTGGAGTTGGTGCGGCGATTTATCTTACAGAATATGCCAAAAATAAGAAACTGGTAGAAATGATTGAGTATGCAGCCGAAACCTTATCAGGGATTCCGTCTATTATTTATGGACTTGTAGGTATGCTGTTTTTCTGTCAGTTTTTTGGTATGAAAACTTCCCTCTTAGCGGGGGCATTTACTTTGGTAATCATGAATCTGCCTACGATTATGCGCACAACGCAGGAAAGCCTGAAAACAGTACCGCAAAGTTACCGTGAAGGTGCTTTTGGGCTGGGAGCTGGAAAGTGGCGTGTGATTTATACCGTTGTGCTTCCAGGTTGTATTGATGGAGTCATAACAGGCTGTATATTGTCAGTGGGGCGAATTTTGGGAGAATCAGCGGCACTTCTTTTTACGGCTGGTTTTGCCCATGCCCTGAACGGGATTCTTGAAGGGCTTGGCAGTGCAGGGGCAACATTGACGGTCGCATTATATGTCTATGCAAAAGAAAACGGGGAATTTGGTATAGCCTTTGCAATTGCCGCTATCCTGATGATTTTGACCATGTTCATCAATCTGTCGGCTACACTGGCGAGCAGATATTTCCAAAAAAGGAGAAATGTATGAATAATATAATGAATCATGACAAAAATCCTGCCATGGTGGTAAAAGACCTGTGCCTGTGGTATAGCAGTACACAGGCTTTGAAAGATGTAAATATTGAGATTGAAGGACAGAGCATTACGGCACTGATTGGCCCCTCCGGGTGTGGGAAGTCTACTTTCCTTAAATCGTTAAACCGAATGAATGACCTTATCGCTGGTGTACGGATTACAGGAGAAGTGTATTATAGGGGCGATAATATTTTTGATGCAGATGTCGATGTCAATGAGCTTCGCCGCAGTATTGGCATGGTTTTTCAAAAGCCGAATCCTTTTCCTATGAGCATCTACGACAATATTGCTTACGGGCCGAGGACACACGGAGTGAAAAATAAGGCAAAATTGGACGATATAATAGAACGCTCTCTGCGTGGGGCGGCAATCTGGGATGAAGTAAAGGACAGGCTGAAAAAATCGGCATTAGGACTGTCAGGCGGTCAGCAGCAGCGGCTCTGCATTGCCCGTGCATTAGCGGTAGAGCCGGATGTGCTTCTGATGGATGAGCCTACAAGCGCACTTGACCCTATTTCCACATCTAAAATAGAGGAACTTGCAATGGAACTTAAAGAAAAGTATACTATTATCATCGTAACGCACAATATGCAACAGGCTGTGCGGATTTCCGATAATACGGCTTTCTTTCTCCTTGGCAATTTAATTGAGTATGGAAATACGGAAAAGATGTTTGAGCAACCAAAGGACAAGCGGACGGAGGATTATATTACGGGGAGGTTTGGATAATGAGAAGTCGTTTTGATGAACAGCTTGCTATGCTGAATAAAGAGCTTACCCAAATGGGGGCAATGTGTGAGGAAGCGATTGCCGCTGCTTCAAAAGCATTAACTATGGGCGACATAAAGCTGGCAGACAAGGTTTTATCCCTTGATGGAGAGATTAACCGGATGGAGCGCACAATCGAAACACTGTGTTTGAAACTGCTGTTACAGCAACAGCCGGTAGCAAGGGATTTACGGCAAATATCTGCAGCCCTTAAAATGATTACTGATATGGAGCGTATTGGAACACAGGCGGCGGATATTGCGGAAATTATCACGTTTCTTGACGGAAGGACTGGAGGGGAATGTGAACAGATCCGGTTTATGGCAGATGCGGCGAGCCAGATGGTTACAGAAAGCATTGACGCTTTTGTAAAACAGGATGTAGTATTGGCTGGTGCGGCGATTGACCGTGATGATGTGGTTGACGATTTGTTTTTACAGGTCAAGTCATCTCTGATTAAGCTGATAGCAGAAAAACCGACAGACGGAGGATATGCGCTGGATTTACTGATGATTGCCAAATATTTTGAGCGTATCGGGGATCATGCGGTAAATATTGCAGAGTGGGTGGCTTTTTCCGTGACAGGAGAACATAAAGGAGCATGATTATGAAAGTATGGTGTGTGGAAGATGATGACAGTATCCGGGATATTGAGGTATATACGCTTAATTCCACTGATTTTGAAGCAAAAGGATTTTTGGATGCAATAGCCTTTCGTGACGCTTTATCTATGGAAAAGCCGGATTTGATAATTCTTGATATTATGCTGCCCGGAGAGGATGGCGTGGAACTGCTGAAATTTTTAAAAGACAGCCCTGACACTTGCAGGATTCCCGTCATCATGGCAACTGCAAAAGGCATGGAGTATGATAAAATCCAGAGCCTTGATTTAGGTGCGGATGATTATCTTGTAAAGCCTTTTGGGATGATGGAGATGGTTTCCCGTGTGAAAGCGGTACTCCGCCGGTGCAATCCTACAGAGGTAGAACATCTTTTGAAAGCCGGGGGGCTTGTTGTCAATCTGGACGAACATACAGTTTCCATTGATAATGAAAGAATACAGCTTACCTTAAAAGAATTTGAACTTCTCCGGCTGTTCCTTTCCCGTCCGGGCATCGCATTTTCCCGTGACCAGCTTTTTAATGACATATGGGGAGCTGATTATGTCAGTGAAACGAGAACGGTTGATATGCATATCCGTACTCTGCGTGTAAAACTGGGGGATTATGGGAAAATGATTGAAACAGTGCGTGGTGTTGGTTATAGGTTAGAGGTGCAGGCATGACAAAGAAAATTTTTAAATCAATTATGGTTGTAGCGGGGGCTGTCCTGATTGCAAGCCTTGTTATCATCATGGGATGTCTTTACAGTTATTTCAGTAATGTTCAGGGAAAACAGTTGGAGGATGAACTGTCTTTAGCTGCCATAGCCGTTGAAAAGGATGGACGGAACTATCTGGAGGAATTACAGTCAAGGGAGTACCGTCTGACATGGGTTGCTGAAAATGGAGATGTTATATATGATACACAGTCTGACGGGGAAAGTATGGAAAACCATGCGGACAGGGAAGAAATTCAAGAAGCCCTGCGGAATAAAGAGGGAAAAAGCTCACGTTATTCCACGACTCTTTTAGAAAAAACACTTTACTGTGCAAGGCGGCTTAATGATGGTTCAGTATTAAGGATTTCTGTCAGCAGCGTTACGATATGGGTGCTTGTTTTGGGGATGATACAGCCGATTTTAATTGTAGTTGTTGTAACACTCATTTTATCAGGAGTATTAGCAAGCCGTATTTCTAAACATATCATGGAGCCGTTAAACAGACTTGATTTAGAAAAACCGCTGGAAAACGATACTTATGAGGAGCTGGCTCCCCTATTAAACCGTATCAATAAACAGCATAAGCAGATTGATATGCAGTTGTCGGAACTCCAAAGGAAAAATGATGAATTTGCACAGATTACATATGGCATGACGGAAGGGCTTGTCCTTTTGAATGAGAAAAATATAATTCTGAACATTAATCCTGCCGCGCTGAAGCTGTTTCATACGAAACGTTCCAGCATAGGTAAAGATTTTCTGACAGTAGAGAGAAGCCATAATGTGAGCCACGCCATACAGGACGCATTTTCAAGTGGACACAGCGAAATCCGCATAGAACGTGAGGGAAAAGAGTATCAGATCCATGTCAACCGCATTGAATCTAACGGTATTGTAATTGGGGCGGTTGTTCTTGCCTTTGATATAACAGAAGCAGCTTTCGCAGAAAGGAACAGACGGGAGTTTACTGCCAACGTATCACATGAATTGAAAACTCCGCTGCAATCCATAATGGGGAGTGCGGAGTTAATGGAGAACGGTCTTGTAAAATCGGAGGATATGACACGTTTTGTAGGGCATATCCGCACAGAGGCAGGGCGGCTTGTAACATTAATTGATGATATTATCCGTTTATCCCAATTAGACGAGGGATGCGATATGCCGTTTGAAAATGTTGATTTATGTGAGATCGCATCTGAGGTGATGGCAGGACTGGCAGATATAGCAGCGGCAAAAGATATTGAAGTGGCTTTAACAGGAAAAAAGGTTTATATTAAAAGTGTCCGGCGGCTCTTAACAGAAATTATTTTTAACCTCTGTGATAATGCTATCAAGTATAATAAGAACGGCGGTACGGTAGAAGTAGCTATAAGCAGTCAGGAAAATAGTGCCTCGATTACGGTGAAGGATTCGGGAATCGGCATACCGCCGGAACATCAGGCAAGAATCTTTGAACGATTTTACCGTGTAGACAAGAGCCGCTCTAAGGAATCAGGTGGAACGGGATTAGGACTATCTATTGTAAAACATGCTGTACAATACTTGAATGGCAAGATTGAACTGCAAAGCAGCCTGGGGCAAGGAACGGTTATACAGATTATTTTTCAGCAAGATAAAAGTGATGTGGTGCAGTTTTCCTAAAAAACCTGTATTTTACATAAATTATACAAAACATAACTTTTATATTTTACAAAGCATTCATAAAATTATCTTTATAAATATTCAAAGCAAACGCTGACGGTAATTTTATGAAAAATATATAGCGCATGAGCTTAAGAATGGCGGTTTTATTTGAATGTAAAACTGCCATTCTTTTTTATAGACTATCAGTAAGGGAAAAGATATGATTAGAAAAAAGCAAAAACTGTATACACACCAAAGACAAAAAATAAAGAATAATTGCACACATAAAGGTGTACCGCAAGGAAGAAATAAACTTCACTGCGGTACACCTTTTTTAATGGTGCGAAATTTGTCTGATTTTGGCTTTTATTACAGTTTATCTGTTGCGTATTTGTGTGCAAAATCTGGCTGGAACAATTTTGATTCTGGAGGGGGATTCCGTTTGGGCTTACTGCTTCATGGTGGGCTGTTTTGAGAGCATGGATTTTTGTGTATCCCACACC
>ERZ777011.2492-NODE-2492-length-14553-cov-4.386467_pt1 | contig 14553 bp, 13 predicted proteins | sample MGYA00374964_ERZ777011 | MGnify/ENA primary metagenome ERZ777011 (study PRJEB29310, sample SAMD00008975) | mouse gut metagenome | study: EMG produced TPA metagenomics assembly of the Metagenome analysis of fecal microbiota from mouse which was promoted...
TTATCCTTTGCTGTGGATATCAGAGTTCCTTCCTTCCAGGTAATGTCACGGATCCAGGTCCGGTACTGCGCATTGTCTGAAACCACTTCTGCCAGAATATCCTTCGCCCCCTGGATTGCTTCCTCTATCGTAGTCACTCCTTTTTCTTCGCTCAGATACTGCTTTGCCTCCTCCTCGATCGGCTTCTTTGTCATCTGCAGCCAGATAATATTGGAAAGGCCTTCCAGCCCCTTTTCCTTCGCAACAGTGGCCCGGGTTCTGCGCTTCTGCTTAAACGGGCGATAAAGATCCTCCACCGCTACCAGAGTCATTGCCTCCTCAATTTCCTTTTTCAATTCCGGTGTCAGCTTTTCCTGTTCCTCAATGCTTTTTAAGACGGCTTCCTTCCGCTCCTCTAAATTACGAAGGTATGTAAGACGTTCATCCAGGTCACGAAGAACCTCATCATTCAGCCCTCCATGTGCTTCCTTTCGATATCTCGCAATAAACGGAATCGTATTTCCTTCGTCAATTAATTGGATTACCGCTTCTACCTGTGCTGGTTTAATTCCTAATTCTGATGCGATCACCTTTGTGATATTCATAAACTATGTTCCTCCAGTTGTATTTATATATCAAGTGTAACTTTTTTTCCCTGGGGTTCAAATGCCCGATAGCTTACCCCTGCCATCTTGAACATCCGCTTAGAGGCAATCGTAGATTCTGTATCCGCATATTTATCCGATAAAAATATTACTTCCTTAATTCCGCTTTGAATAATCGCCTTTGCACACTCATTGCACGGAAACAGTGTGGAATAACACTTTGCTCCCCGTAATGAACCTCCCCGATAGTTCAATATGGCATTTAATTCAGCATGGCAGACAAAAAAATACTTATTATCTAATGCATTTCCTACCTTGCCCCATGGCATGGCATCATCGTCACAACCGGAAGGCATACCATTATATCCCACTGATAAAATGCGATTCGTATCATCTACAATGCAGGCCCCCACCTGGGTAGAAGGATCCTTGCTCCGCTCTGCCGACAACAGGGCAATCCCCATAAAATATTGATCCCATCCGATATAGTCTTCTCGTTTCATTCGTTTTCACAAGCTCCTTCCCATCCATAATAAGATTTGTGCCAATGTTATTCTAGCATATTTTGTTTTTTTCGTACATACAGAATTCAAAAGATTGATCATAAGCCAATGCAACCACACAGTAATCCATGTCCGCTTAGTTTTCAAAGCTATCTTCAGAACAAAATTTCTCATAAAAAAGTGTATGGCATTGATTTTTCTCTACCATACACTTTATAATCTTATTAAATTGTAATGAAATATATCTACTGCTGATCTGCTTTTCTAATCTCCGCATAAATCTTTTCATTATAACATCGCCTTATACTTTTCCTGTTCCTCCTCCGGTATCATCAATGCATCCATCGCCTGCTGAAGTGTCCAATGCATTGTCTTCATCAGATTTCGGATGGATGAATTACACGCCTCCATTGCCCCTTCCTGCAGTCCTTCCTTCAGTCCCTCCTGCAATCCTTCCTCTCTGCCAATTTCCCGCATTGTCCTGTCATGCAGCTCCGGATCAAATTCAAATAATCCCATACTCACCACCTCCGCCTTATTCCTTCTTAAAAACTCCGCCAGGATTCCTTCTCGAATGCATTCATCAACTGACAGTTCCACCGCCTTGGCATAGGTCTGCTCTCTTCTGTGTTTCCGCACACATTCTGTATATTGCACATATCCTTTTAGTGTCGGACACCGTTCTAACAGGTCATCGTTGTATCCCGGATTAATATTAATCTGCGTCACAACCAGTTCCAGCTTCGGACTCTCCTCCTCCCAGCGATACAGATCCGACAAGTGCCACTCTCTTCTGGCAGGCTGTTCCTGCCTTCCATTATAGAATACGATAAACCGCGGATTAGGCAGAACAACTGGCTTTTGAGAATAAATATCCTGTCCTGTCATCAGACAGTCAAAGCTCCTTGTCACATAGTCCAGATCACGCAGGGGAAGATTCGGATTTACTGTAGACTGGTGTTCATACAAATTCAGATTCATATCCAATATGCAGGAAATATCATTTTTTACACTCATATATATTGCATTCTCCAGTGTAGTGATCTCCAGTTCCGTTTCATCCGTATAACCTGTATTGTTCAACGCATTATATAAAGTAAGCAATTCCTTCTTATCTGCAAACAGCAGACGGAACATCCGGTCCTTCTGTGTACGGAAAGGACGCAGTTCCTCACTTTTTCTATATTCTTTATCCATTCCTGCCTCCTAAATCTGATATATGCAGGAGGAATCACAGATTCCATGTGTTCTGATACAATACTGTTTTGTAAGCCCTCGCTGCTTTTAATAAGAAACAAAAGCATTGAAGTTCTATATGAAATATGTGATTAGAATGGCTGTGCCATAAGAAGTTTAGAAATCGAATGCTTTTCCTTGATTATAGCAATAAAGTATTGTCTTGTCAATTTATTTTATATATATTTCCTGTTATTAATTTTGTTATCATTTAAATACTGATATTTAAGATATATTTGTTTCTGTCCAATTATCAGGTCACCTATAATTCCAAGCTATTTTCTTTTAGAAGAAAATCGTAGATACTCATCGTTGTTATTCCATACTCATCTCTCGTTATATTCATAACATCCTTAACAAGAATTATCTTTTTAAAAGAGTCATTTACATGAATCAGCGAAGCCCTCTCCTGCATCCGTTTGTCTTCTGTAGGCATACGGAAAGCAGACTGAATGTAATATCGTTTACTCCCAAGATTCGCAATGAAATCAATTTCCAGATAAGTTCTCGTTTGTTTACCTTTTTGATTTAGACCTCTTTTTTCTACAACGCCTACATCCACCGAATACCCCCGGCTGCGCAATTCGTTATAGACAATATTCTCCATAATATGTGTTTCTTCAATCTGCCTGAAGCCCAATCTGGCATTTCTGAGACCAACATCCTCGAAATAGTATTTCAATGGAGTACCAATGTATTTTCTTCCCTTTACATCATAGCGGTTTGCCCTGTTAATAACAAAAGCATCTTCCAGATACGCAATATACTGCCTGATGGTATTTGCACTAATATTTGACTGTATCACACTCTTAAAAGTTGCTTCGATTTTTGGCACGTTGGTAAGAGAACCGATTGCAGAAGCCAAAACATTAACCAAATCCTCCAATTCCTGTGACTTTTCAATATGATATCTTTCAATGATATCTTTTAAATATGTTTCTTCAAACAGCCTAGTTAAATAATTTATCTTCTGTTCTTCCGTCTTCATTGTTACAGTAAGCGGCAATCCGCCATAGATCACATATTCTGCCCATCCATGATACATATCTCCTTGATAAACCTGCATGAATTCCTGAAAGGTCAGTGGATAAATATGAATCTCATCGCCTCTCCCTCGAAATTCTGTAATGACATCCTTTGACAGAAACCTAGAGTTGCTTCCCGTTACATATACATCAGCATTTCTGATATGAAGCAATGAATTCAATACTTCCTCAAAGTCTTCTAATAACTGAACTTCATCCAGCAAAATGTAATACTGTTCTTCGTCTATAATACATGACTCAATATAATCTAAAATTGTGTCCGGATTCCGATACTTTTTATTTTTTCTTTGATCCAATTCAATGGAAACAATATGTTTTTCATCAATCCCCTGCTCTAATAAATAGTTCTTAAATATAGTAAAAATGAGATATGACTTCCCACATCTCCTTATTCCAGTTACAACCTTGATCAAGCCATTGTGCATCCTGTTAATTAAATCATTCAAATACTTATCTCTGCTGATATTCATAAGAAACTCCTTTATTGAATATTTTTGACATAAATGACATTTTTGCTCAAAGTTATTATATTACATTATTGTAAATCAAGCAATCATATATTGAGTATTTTTGACACATTGGGCACTTTTATTCATTTATATTTTCATCACATTCTGACCTATATGGACATTCCCACACAACACTGGACAAGGATCCAGCCTAACAACGCCATCGAGCGTCTGAACCATGAAATTAAACGGCGGACAAAGGAAATCGGCTCCCTTACATAAAAGCAGAGGAAGGAGTAAAGACCACACTTAATTCAGAATGTGCTTTAAATGCTCTTGCAATAGACAATCCACTTGAATATGCAGAACTTTATCCCGATGGGATTATACAGGTGTGGATTGATGCAGAAGATAGTTTGAAATTGTGGTAATTCTATAGACGGATTGCTAAGAATTTGCAGTCCGCCTTTAAAAAATCCATAAAAATGTGAGTGGAATATCCGAGGTTTGCGTGGTAAAATAAAAAGCGAAATTTGAATTTTCTTAACATATGTCAATGCAAAGAATATGATTTTGTAATATAGTCACCCTGGAGGTGACAAAACATGGATCATACAAATTCACAGAATGCTGAAAAAGCATTAAAAATTACAACGTTATTAACATTGATAGTAGCAGGTTATGAGGTTCTTGGTTCTTGTCAAAATTATCAAATGGGAATGAATTTACTTGATATTGCAAGTTTTGCTAATGCAAATTTGAGCATGTATTGTTTCGTCCTTATATTGGCAAATCTCATTCTTCTTCCGAGTGCTATCCTTTTATATAAACAAAGCGGGATTAGTCTGAAAGAAGAAATATTTGATAAGTCAAGTCTAAGCAAGGATATCGTTCTTGGAATCAGTTTGTTCTCCCTTATTTTGATGAGGGGAAGAACCGATTTGGCATTTGGTGGATGGGATAGATTGACTATGAGTGAAATAGTTTTGATGGCTATCTCGTTGGGCTTTGTAAGTGGGATCTGTAAGGAAATCTTTTTTCGTGGATTTGCAAAAAACTTTTGTGGAAGTGTTTTGGGAGAAACTGCAGCACTCTTATTGTTTAATATGATGTTTGGTCTGCTTGACTGGTTTAATATGGGACATTCCTTTGTGGTCGGTTTGTTATGGATATGGGGATATAAAAGGAGTAAGCACCTGATTGTTCCGATGATCGCACATGGTGGAATGAATTTGATTTCGGTATTATTTTATATTGTTACTTTGTAGGAGTGTCATGGACAGGGAATATTTAGTTAATCAACTGATGAATATAGCGAAGCAAAATGGTGTGGAAATAGATGCTGAAATCCTTGGAATGATTGTAAATGCTACTGTCTTCCGCGTGGTTTCCAAAGGTAGTATTTTGCAAAATGTGGGCGAAGAAACCAAAACAGCAGCTTTGGTACTTAATGGAATCTGTAGAGCATATTATGTGGATGGAGATGGTAATGATATTACTCGTGGTTTTTCGATTCCGGGAACTTTTTGTATGGATGAAGGATTGTTCGGTTACAGTGAGAGTATCGTAACTTGGGAAACTTTAGAAGACGCAACTTTGATGTTTTTTGAAATTCGGGAAATGAAAAAGCTTATTTATGATGATAATCAACTTAAGAATACTTATATAATGCTTTTGGAAAATGCGTTACGCTATAAAATTTATAGGGAAAACGGATTTCTTGTAGAGAATGCCACACAACGTTATGTTCATTTTAGAAAGCAGTATCCTATGATATGTGAATCGGTGAAACAACAATATGTAGCTACGTACTTGGGGATTGCTCCGGAATCACTTAGTAGAATTAAGAAGGATTTGAAAAAAGAATAAACTTAATTATGACCGTTTCAGGTTTTGTGCAAACTCAAAACCTGAAACGGTCTCTTGGCCAATCCTTTTTGCGTCTGACTTTCCTTATTCGCTATGAATAAGTATAGCCCTGAAATAGAGTCACCAGCAATAATGCACCTGCAATTTCCCAGAGCATCCACGATCTCATTGCACCATGCTTTCAGCCAGCTCCTCCAGCTTCTGCCCGTCCTCCGGCTTCAGGGCAGACTTGATCGTAACCATCGGCTCAACAATCGTAATATTCTTCATACCTTCTAACGCTGCCCGCATTACCTTGCCGGCAGAAGGCGCCCAGGAGCCATTCTCCAGAATACCTACCTTACGATTCTGATATGCCTTCGCTTTCAGATGGTTCAAAAAGCTCTCCATACACGGGAATACGCCTGCATCATAACTGGCGGCCGCCAAGATCATCCGGTCATAACGGAAAGCATCTTCAATCACCTCCGCCATATCCTCTCTTGCGAGGTCACTGACCACTACCTTCTTTACGCCCTTCTCCTCCAATAACTCAGCCAGTCTGCGAGCCGCCTTTGCCGTATTTCCATGAATAGAGGCATATGCGATCAGAACCCCCTCATCCTCCGGCTCATAACTGGTCCAGGTCTGATATTTACCAATATAGTATTCCAGATTCTCCTTCAGAATCGGTCCATGCAACGGGCAGATCACCTGAATATCCAGAGTGCCTGCTTTCTTTAACAATGCTGCTGCCGGCCCTCCGTACTTTCCCACAATATTAAAATAATATCTCCTTGCCTCGCACGCCCAGTCCTCCTCTGTATCCAGAGCACCAAACTTACCGAATGCATCTGCGGAGAACAAAATCCGCTCTTTTTGTTCATAAGTGACCATGACCTCAGGCCAGTGAACCATCGGTGCCATGAAAAACTGCAGCGTATGAGATCCAAGGGACAGAACTTCTCCCTCCGCCACCGTTACACAGTGTCCCTCCACATGAACAGACGTAAACTGAGACAGCATGGCGAATGTTTTCGCATTCCCGACCAGACAGATATCCGGATAACGTTTCACCAGTGCTTCCAGACTGCCGGAATGATCCGGCTCCATATGGGAAATAACAAGATAATCCGGAATGCGGTCGCCAAGAACCTCCTGCACCCGTTCCAGCCATTCCTCCGTCTTCCTTCCATCTACTGTATCCAGAATAGCAGTCTTTTCATCTAAAATTATATATGAATTATAAGAGACTCCATTGGGTACAATGTACTGGCTTTCAAATAAATCTATTTCTTTGTCATCTACTCCTGCATATACAATATCCTCTGCAATATATTTATCATTCATGTTTACTTCCTCCGCTTTTCCTGTATCCTGCTTTCTGCACCATTCTATGCATATAATGAATATAGCACTTCAATCCATACCGGTAAATGCTCTACCGGATCGGTTCAAAGACCTCTGCACCATGCTTGCAAAGCGGACAGACAAAATCCGCCGGCAATTCATCTCCTTCATAGATATATCCGCAGATCGTACAGCGATAGCCGGTAACAACTGCCTCATCCTTCTTTGGCTGTGGCTTGATATTCTTCTGGTAATAGTCATAGGTAACCGATGTTGCGTCACTTAAGATCCCGCAATCCGTCACATCGGCAATAAACATCGTATGTGTTCCCAGATCCATCTGATTTACTACCTTGCCGGATATAAATGCATTCGTATACTCTGTACAGTACAGCACGCCATTTTCTCCGCGCTTTACGGAATCATAACCTTCGAATTTATCACAATTCCGGCCGGACTGGAATCCAAACCGCTGAAAAACAGCAAAAGGAACCTCATTGGTCAAAACGGAAACATTAAATATCCCACTTTCAACGATCATATCATGTGTATAATTATCCTTATTTACCGTAATCGAAATACGATTCGGATTACTGGTGACCTGTGCAACCGTATTGATGATACAGCCATTATCCTTTTCACCGGTCCGGCTGGTCAGAACATATAAACCATAGCCGAGTTTAAACATTGCCTTAGTATCCATATCCATACCCTCCATATAACATATTTCTACAGCATAACAATTGCAATTCCAATCCCTCATGTAATATACTGTACATATAGCAGTATACACTGTTCACGCTATTATTATCAAGCCTTAATACCAGTATTTTCTATCGTCCTGCTCTTGAAAGAAATCTCAGCTTTCGAAACTGTATCCGCTTCCTTCTCTTCTGTTTCCCCTCTAATTTTCGTCTGCAGAAGAAAAATGCCGGAATCAGAAATGCATCCGCAGCAATCCATGCAAACAGATTTGCCAGGCATACGCTGGTAAACCCGAACTGCGCCGGCAGAACCAGGGCAGCAAAGCATCTGGCTACCATTTCTAGAGCGCCGGCTGTCATGGCAAAGGCAGAAAATCCCATTCCCTGTATTGTAAAACGAACAGTCAGAACAAAGGTCAGCAAAGGAAACCCTATCGTAGAGATCAGGATATATTGATACGCATACGCCAGAGCCTCCACTTCCTCCTTTTTAATAAACAGCATTGACAACTCGTTTCCAAACAATACTACAACGCCAAAGGTTACTACAGACAAAGCGATACATGCCAGAGTTGCCTGATATAATCCCTTACTGATCCGATCCAGACGCTTTGCTCCCATATTCTGTCCGGCAAAGGTCGCCATTGTATTCCCCATCGCTTCCAACGGACAGGAAATCAGTGAATATACCCTGCTTGCAGCAGCTACTCCTGCTACTGCAATCTCGCCAAACGAATTCACAGCTGTCTGCAGCACAATAGAACCAACGGCAGTAATAGAATATTGCAGTCCCATAGGCAGACCAATGATCGTTAACGTTTTTATGTAAGAAAGTCTAGGTTTCCAATCCTCTTTCTGCATCTTTAATATATCATATTTCTTTATCAGATAGATCAGACTGGCAAACCCGGATACTCCCTGTGCAATGATCGTAGCCAGCGCCGCCCCTTCCACATCCATTTTAAACACGGGAATAAACAGCAGATCCAGTCCTATATTCAGAACAGAAGAAATGATCAGAAATACGACTGGTGATTTGCTGTCTCCCAATGCCCGAAAGATTCCTGACACCATATTGTAGAGTACGGAAAACGGGATACCTGCAAATATTATAACAATATACATATATGCATACCGGAACGCTTCCCCGGGAGTATTCATCCAGACCAGCATCTGTCTGCAGAATACCACAGTCAGTGTTGTGATCACAACGGAAACCACCCCGCAATACCATACACTGTTTGTCACATACTTTCTTAATCCATCCATATCCTTCGCACCAAAGGACTGCGCTACCGGTATTGCAAATCCACTGCATATTCCAATACAAAAGCCCAGGACCAGAAATGACAGGGATCCTGTTATTCCTACACCGGCCAACTGGTTCAGACCGAGATATTTTCCTACGATCATGGTATCTACCATATTATACAGCTGCTGAAATACTGTTCCCAGAAAAACCGGAAGCCAGAATTCAAGGATGCATCGAAATGGTTTTCCTACTGTCAGATCCTTCATTCCGGTTCCCTGCCTGTTGTTAGTTTTTTTGATCGTCTCGACCATATTCGTTACCTCCTTATCTATCATTTCAATATGATCCTCTTTTCCGCCTCTTCCCGCCAGGAAGATGACAATAAAAAAGCACCCCTGTTATAATCGTGATGATTATAGCAGAGATGCTTTTTCTTTAATAGGTCATACAATGACATTATAATAGGTCAATTTTGACTTTTTAATACAATGGATACCGGTCCGTTATCTCCTTAACCAAAGCAACTGCCTTGTCGTTCTCCTTATCGATCACTGCTGCACGGATTGCATCTGCGATCAATAGCATATCCGACTCAACCACGCCCCTTGACGTAATAGCCGGTGTACCAAGACGGATACCCGATGTTACAAATGGTGATTTCGGATCATTTGGTACTGTATTCTTATTACAGGTGATATTTACGGAATCCAGCAGCTTCTCAACCTCTTTGCCAGTCAGGTCAAGATTCTGAAGATCAACCAGCATCAAATGATTGTCCGTACCATCTGAAACAATTTTAAATCCCCGCTCCTGCAATGCCTTGCATAAAGCCGCTGCATTCTTTACGATCTGGGTCTGATACGCCTTGTATTCCTCTGTCAGACATTCCTTAAAGCAGACTGCCTTCGCTGCAATAACATGCATTAACGGGCCACCCTGAATCCCGGGAAAGACTGCCTTATTGAAATTGAACTGCTCATTTACCTTGTTGCTGGATAAGATCATACCACCTCTTGGTCCGCGCAGGGTCTTATGTGTGGTTGTAGTCGTAACGTGAGCATACGGAATCGGACTCATATGCAGGCCTGCAGCAACCAGTCCGGCAATATGGGCCATATCTACCATTAAATATGCGCCGACTTCATCCGCAATTTCACGGAACCGTTTAAAATCAATAGCCCTTGCATATGCACTGGCACCTGCCACGATCAGCTTCGGCTTACATTCCTTCGCAATACGCAGTACCTCATCATAGTCAATAAATCCATCGTCATTCACACCGTAAGGGACTACATTGAAATACTTTCCGGACAAATTCACCGGGCTTCCATGAGTCAGGTGTCCGCCATGCGCCAGATTCATTCCCATAAAGGTATCGCCTGGATTCATGATCGCAAAAAATGCCGCCATATTCGCCTGAGCACCGGAATGCGGCTGAACATTTGCATATTCACAGCCAAAAATCTGCTTTGCACGCTCAATGGCAAGGTTCTCTACCACATCCACATATTCACAGCCGCCATAATATCGCTTTGCCGGATACCCTTCTGCATACTTATTGGTTAATGGACTTCCCATTGCCGCCATCACTGCTTTACTGACAAAGTTCTCGGAAGCGATCAATTCAATATGGCTATTCTGCCTTCCCACCTCATCCTGTATTGCGGAAGCAATTTCCGGATCCACCTTCGTAATCTCATCAAAACTATACATGCTATTCATTCCTCCTACCAAAATTCAGCATATCCTGCCTGTCTATGCCACATGAGATAATCATACCCTTTTTTTTCTATATAAGCAAGAACTATTCCTGCGGATCCTCCGGCATGTTCCGCTTCTCGTCCAGCCCGAAACGTTCCTCCAGATTCTTTTTCCTCGCCCGGATCCGTACAGTATAAGCAGTGATCCAGATATTAACCAGTCCGTCCAGGATCATGGCTGCCGCTGTTACTACAAATAAAGAAAGCTGTTCCGTATAGGGTGCCAAAAGCGTCATAATTCCAATTCCCACTAAAAGCAACGCAGTCATCATAATAATAAACCACTTATTTATACCAAATTTCTTTGCATCAAATGCAATCTGCAATTTCATCAGGCCATCAATAAAAACATATATCCCGAACATTTTTTCATTCGCTTGAGAATCCTGCAGACCGGTAAACAAAAATATGATCCCAATAATGATCAGAAACAGTCCTGTTGCAAAATCAAACTGAAATGCAAGGCGGTATAGATCATTAGAAAAATATCCCAGTATTTTTGCACCGCCTGCCAGAATGCATAACACACTAATGATTATGGCCTCCTGCACGGACGTCAGACCGGTAAACAGCAGGAGAAACAAACCAACTGCTGCCATGCATGAATATATAATGATATTAATTATTTTTGCTTCTTTGACAATATCAAACTTCTTCATATCCTTTTCCTGTTACTTTCCTTCCATCCTGCCTGAGTCAGGCTGCCCGGGCATTCGTTCACTCCAATACCGTTTGATCAATACCTCAAAGGTCCCTGGTGAAACCATCGGCCTTTCCAGGAACTGCATCCGTTCCCCGGAAAGCTTTCCCGTCTCATAGAATTCCTTTCCTGCCTGCTTCACTTCACTCAGATAATTCATCACCTGCCGGGTCCGGCTGCCTGCCTGAAGCAGTTCCCCCTGTGCACATAATATACTGGTATAATTTCCAGCTCCGCATATCAGATCATATTCCTTTAACAGCGCTTCGAACATCGTATCCATAGAAACATATCCGCAGGAAGAGATCACGACCAGTCTCTTATCCGTCAGTCGATGTTCCTCCATTTCCAAAATGGAATGAAAGGTATCCTCCGGGCTTCCTTCATATCGTTTCGTAAATAGCAGACAACGCTCTGTTAACATCCGCATACGGGAAGGCATTCCGGCAAAGTACAGAGGAAAGCTTTCTATAATGATGTCCACCTCTAACAGATCCTGATAAATCTCCTGCATATCATCCGAAATGGCACAATGTCCCGGTGTCTTTGTCCAACAGGAAAAGCAGCCCATACAGGGATGGATATTCTTATCCCGCAATGTTACTGTTTTTATTTCTGCTGACTTCGGGAAGCCGCTGACAAAGGCGTTAGTCAGCCACATGGTATTGCTGTCCGGTCCCTTGGGGCTTCCATTGATCACAAGAATCTTCATAATATCCACCTCAGTCTTCTTCCCTGTAAATACTTTCCTTATCAACTGCAGTGAATAACATATTCCCCTTTGCACGCAGGTTTCCATCGCAGAATACCTGTGCGGTAAACTCATAAAGGCCGGTACCGCCCCGTACACATTCAACACGGATTTCCAGACGGTCTCCCGGGATGACTGCCTTGACGAATTTAAAGTCCTTTACCTTCAGAAGCACATAGATCCTGCTGTCATCTATGCCATCCTGCTCAATGACCAGCGAACAAAGTTGCGCACAGGTCTCAATCAGCAATACTCCCGGCATGATCGGATATCCCGGCATATGTCCTTCAAAATATGGTTCATTCACAGATACGCATTTTATACCGGTCGCAGACTTCCCGGGATCCAGCTCTGTCACGCGCTCAATCATCTGAAAGGGTGGCCGCTGCCGCATACGTGTATTGATTTCCAAAAGATTCATAGACTCAATCCTCCATCCATTACGATCGTCTGCCCGGTCACATAAGCCATGGCATCCGAGCATAATAAGCATACCAGCTTTCCAACCTCTTCCGCTTCTCCAAAGCGTCCCAGCGGTACCGATCGTAAATGCTCTGCCTTTTGTTCTTCCGGAATCTGCCCCAGCATATCTGTAGCAATAAAGCCCGGAGCAACTGCGTTCACACGAATTCCATATTGTGCCAGTTCCTTTGCCAGTGTTGCAGTCATAGCATTGACTGCACCCTTGGTCGCACTGTATACGCTTTGTCCCGGTATGGCTACTACCGAACTGACGGAAGACATATTAATGATGCATCCACTCTTCTTCCGCATCATTTTTAAGGCTGCATTCTGCGCACAGTGAAAATATCCCTTGATATTAATATCCAGGCTCCTCTCCAGAGAGTCCTCCGGAAGCATCAGAAGATATTTATCATCTACCACACCGGCATTATTAACCAATACATCTATGCTGTCAAATTCTTTACTGATCGTCCGGAACATTGCCTGTACAGCCTTTAAATCTGCGGTATCTGCCTGTATTGCCAGCGCCTTTCGTCCCAGACTCTCAATTTCCCCGACCACCTCCTGTGCGGCGGCCGCGTTGGATACATAATTTATTACAATATCATAGCCTGCTTTCGCAAGTTCAATGGCACATGCTCTGCCAATGCCTCTGGAGGCTCCTGTTACTACTGCTGTACTCATTCTGATCTCCTTATGCTCCATTCATATAATAGGTTCACTTCAGTACCACTGCTGAATAAGACCCGCAGCCATACGATACTGCAACTGCACTCTTATACTGTTTTTCATCAATCCCCTTCGCCGCTTTCATCACCTGCATATTGGCACTGGCCGCCCGGCAGTCACCGGTCGTCTCGCGCACATCGATCACCTTACGTCCGGCAAATATCCGTTCCAATACTGCTTCCTCTGATTCCTTTGCCGCCTGATTACTCGTAATGGCATAAATTGCTTCTATCTGTCCGGCTTCCATTTCTGCCAGAGCCAATGCTCTGGTAATCGCCTCCGTCATTGCATCCGCCTCTGTATACCCGGCCTGTCCTGCCGAATGTGTACAGGCATATCCGGCAATCTGGGCGTATTTATGTGCCTGCCGCTTCCTTGCACTGGCTTCGGTCTCCAGACATATGGTAGAACTGCCTTCTCCTAAGGTCCGGTCACCGTTTATATGACTGTGTTCATAGAAGTATGTAACCATATCAGAACCCTCATCGGTTCCTGCTGCCAGCATAATATCCTCGTTTCCCTTTTCCAGGACATCACAGGCATAACAGATACTCTGGATTCCTGCCTGTGTACCGTTGGCTATAGTTGCGCAATAGCCTTTTGTCTTCGTAAAAATAGAAAAATGTCCACCGGCTGCATTATATACTGTATTCGGAAAGGTAAAAGCACTGCCGGCTGTTGTACCCTTCTCGCAGATATTTTTCTGAAAATTAGAAACCTCTGTTACCGGGCCTGCAGATGTACCGATGATCGTTCCGATCCTGCGTTCATTTTCCTCCGTTACCGTAATACCGGCACTGGTTAACGCATCAATCCCGCTGATCAACTGCAACTGACTGAATTTGTCCAGCTTACGAAAGACACCAAGCTTTACTCCCCGCTCTGTAAAATCCTTCATTTCCAGATTCACACGGGCTGTGCCAGCAGCTTCATCCGTATCTTCACTGAATACCTGTCCAAATCCGGTAACAAATATCCGTTCCCTTGGAACATCTTCAACCGGATGTTCACCCTTAGCAAAGATAATACTTGCATTGGTACCTCCAAAAGCAAACGAGTTGGACATTGCCATCGGGATCGCCTTTTGGCGGCTTTCATTTGCTACGAAATCCAGTTCTCCGGCCTTTTCTGCCAGAACCGCCTTATCCTCCTCCGAATAACCGATGGTCGGAGGCA
>ERZ777011.2493-NODE-2493-length-14549-cov-3.285566_pt1 | contig 14549 bp, 13 predicted proteins | sample MGYA00374964_ERZ777011 | MGnify/ENA primary metagenome ERZ777011 (study PRJEB29310, sample SAMD00008975) | mouse gut metagenome | study: EMG produced TPA metagenomics assembly of the Metagenome analysis of fecal microbiota from mouse which was promoted...
GTGGATTATGCAATATGATTTGAAATTTAATTTGATTAATTTGATGGAATTTAATGATTGAATTTAACAATTTTAATTTTTTAAATATTTAAAAGGGGTTGCTGCAAAACTGGAGAATATGAAAAATATATTAATGATTATTTCCTTAAATCTACCATAGCTTGTATAAAATCCTTGTTCTGCAGCAGCCCCTTAAGCTTATCTCTCCTTTTTCTTACATTTCTTTTTTATCACGTATCCCTATCCGTAATTTTACTTTTTTAAATTCAGGAGCCAAATCTCTTTCCTCCGTCATTTCAAGATATGGATATCCGCTTGCTGCCCAATGTACCCTGCGTATTCCCATACGGCGTCCCATAGCTTTTCCGTTTATGTCATGTGGAACGGCATGATAAACAAGAAGGTCATCTCCGCTTTCCGGCTCCTTAATAAAGCAGTTATGTCCCGGTCCGTATTCTCCCTTGACGCTTTCCTTTGTTAAAACCGGATAAGGAAGCCAGTCCCAGCTCTCAGGAAGCAGCAGGTTGTCTGTCTCCTTTGCATGAAGAAGGCCAAGACAATAAAGGTCTGCCAGTCCGGTGCTTGAGCCGGAGATTGTTACAAACAAATCCATTCCATGCTTTAACAGATACGGGCCCTCGTCTACCAGCGTTTCATAGCGGTCCCAGCCATACATTGGACGAAGAATACACACCGGCTTACTTGTCAGCTGCCATGGCCTGTCCGGGTCAATAGTTGCAATATATATATCCGCAGTATCTGCAACTACATATTTTTCTGAACGCACTTTAAATTTACGGTCTGACCACATAACATAATGAATTTCATTTATACAAAAATAAGTCATATCCAAGGAGATTCCCTCCGGCTGAAGCTCTGTACCGTCAGGTCTTAACACTAAGCGCGGCTCCTCCCAGTCCGAAGGATTTTCCGGATTTCCATTACAGCGAAGAACATGGCTGCGGACAGTATACCATTCCCTTTCCCCAACAGTTGTAAATACATATGGTATTCCCCGAATAATATGCATTTCCTGCGCCCACATATTCGCATGTATTTTATCATCCTCAGGCATCGTATACACATTTACCGGCTCTGCCAGTGCAAGCCCCTCCAATGTATTACTGATACGGAAGGTAACGCTTCTCTGTCCTGATGCTGAAAGGAAATATTTTCCATTATACCGGCATATGCAAGGGTCTGACATATCTGCCTTTAAAAACGGAAAAGGATAATGCTTTTGATAAACTTCTCCCACTATTTCATATTCACCGGGTTTTGTAAAATCAATGCTTTCAAATGCATTTTTATCCCAACATACCGGCTTTTCGTGAACAGAGCCGTCACTGTACAGGCACGCTGCCTTTGGCAGCTTTTCAAATTCCGGCTTATTACCTGCCGTAATGTCAAGCCTAAGCTCCTTTACTCCGATATTTTTTATTTCTCCAAGATACCTTTCTATCTTTCGCGCCTCTTCCTCCCTTATCTCAATCATATTTCCAAAGACAGCGTCCTCTATGTCAGCTATATCTGCCGCTCTTAATAAGGCTTCATTACATATGCTTACATCCTCAGCCACAGAAAAATCCTTTGTATAGCACCTGTATGTATCATTACCCCTCTCCCATTCAATGTAATAGGCTGTCCTCTTTTCATCCCATATGCAGCGTGGATATCTGATTTCATCCTCTGAGAGCTTTAAAAAGCCTGCTTCACGAAAGCGTATTAAATCCTCTGATTGAAACAGCATCATACAGCCTGTGGTTTTTGGGTCAGGCGCATTTTCATTTCTTCTGACTGCGCAGATTCCAAAGCTTCCGTCCTCATATCTGAAAGCCCACGGGTCCCACAGTGTTTTTGTAACTCCTCCCACTGCCGCCTCTGAAAAATCCGCCTTTGGAAATAAAATTCCCGTATTATTTCTCATTGGAATAAAGGTTTTTCCATCATAGCTTACCGCAATATGTACCGCATCATATACGTCGCAGTTTTTTGCAGCAAGTCCCTTATAATTTTCACTGTTTCCGCTGTTGTAATATTCTTCCCCTTTTCTTGTGTATACTACCGCATATGCCATATAATATCCTCCTAAAAAATTTATTTTTTTATTTTTAGCTTTACGTCTGGCAAGATTTTTCAATTTTCTTTCTTGCTATTATCCCATTATTAATATTGATAATAGAAAACCCCTGTTCCTCGTACATAGCTTTACTTCCACAGCAGTTATTAGGTTTAAATTCTCCGTCAGCAGGATATGACTCAACATAGTCATATCCGTTACCCTCTGCAAATTCACATGCAAAGCTCAGGAGCTTTTTTGCAATTCCTCTGCCTCTATGGGAAGGCGCAACTGTAAAGCATACAATCGCCAACACTCTGTCATTGTTATGAATATCAATCCATGTGTCAATATTTTTGTCTTTACTTAACCTAAAAAAATTATCCTTTAAATCGGCATTAGCAAATCCTATAATTTCATTATTGTGTAATGCGCAAAACCCATGAAGCATGTTATTCTCAATAAGCCAAATGGCGTAATTTCTCTTACACAGGGCTCTTTCATTTTCTAAAAGCCTGTTTCTCTCATATTCATTCTTTTCTGTCCAGTGATGATACACGCAATAACAGCCTTTATTCATATTTCCGTCGTTAAAGGCTCTGTTATCAAAAAAATCAACATACCGCTGCGCCATGTCCGGCTTAAGCTCCTGTATTTTTATATTCAAAGCCACATAACGATAATGAGGCATATCCACACCTCTGTAATGCTTTGTGTGGCTGTCTGCCACAACCATGCCGTTTCTAACAGCCACATTCTGTGACGCTGTATTGGTATCTCTGATAATTGAACAGACCTCTCCGGCGTTAAGTTCTTCAAAGGCATACTTCTTACAGGCTCTTGCCGCTTCCGTTGCATATCCATTGTGCCAGTACTGCCGCCCAAAGATATAGCCTATCTCCAGCACCTCTCTGTCCTTCCACGGCTGCATTGTAAGTCCACACTGCCCAATCATTTCATCTGTTTCTTTTAAAACTGCCGCCCATAAGCCAAAGCCCCATTTATCATAGCGAAGAATTTGTCTGTCCAGCCACTCCTGTACCTCTGCATCGCTAAAAGCGCCTTCATAGGCATACATTGTTTCTTCATCCTGCATTATTCTGCATAAGGCCTTGAAATCAGACTGACTCATCCTGCGCAGAAATAATCTTTCTGTTTCAAGTATCAAGCTTCTTCACCTCCTCAAATTTATTCTTCTTAATCCTTTTCCTTTACGGGAATCCAAATCTCGCTTACATAATCGTTGGAAGTATTATCCCCCGGTAAATAATTTTCAATATCATAATCAGGTATAAGTTCATAATCTGCTCCCGGAAGCCACTCACCGTAAATATCTCCCCATGTTTTGCGTATTGATTCCGGCGTAGGGCCTACACATTTAAAAATAGCCCACGTATAAGCCGGAATATTTATAATTGAAAAGTCCTCCGGTATTTCCTTTACATCATCGGCATCACAGCCTATTCCATACATAAATTCCTTATCGCCATCCTTTTCCTGTGCGCATACGCCTAAATATCCCGGCGCTCTTTTATATATTTCCTTTTGATAGTACTCCTCCCAAAATTCAGGAATCCCTTTTTCGCTGCTTTCATCCGTAAACATTTTAGCGTATACAAGCAGCCTGAAGCCTTCTTTCTTTTCAATGCGATAATCCATTATAGTACCTCCTTCTACTGATATCTTAACAACAAGCTTATTAAAGGATTTAAGCTCATTTCCGCATTTAGCCTGACTTGGAGTTATTCCATGAAATCTGGTAAACGCCTTTGTAAAGCTTTCCGGTGAATCATAACCATACTTAAAGGCAACATCAATAACCTTTGTATTTTTCCTTGTTAATTCTTCTCCGGCTAAGGACAATCTTCTCCTTCTGATATATTCCCCTACGGTCATTCCTGTCAGAAGATTAAATGTCCTTTGGAAATGAAACAATGAAATGTGTACATATCCGGCAACATCCCCGCAATGAATATCCTCCGTCAGATGATTCTCCATGTATTCTATTGCCTTGTTGATTGATTGTATCCATTCCATATGATGCCTCCTTATACTGCATATTTTATCAGACTATCAGTAAAAATCCTGTCTTTTTGTGCTTTTATATGTCCGGCTGCTTTTTGCGCATAGACAAGCTGCAAAGGCTTACATGTTTCGATTATACCTTATTCTTGTGCTGCCTTCTGCGTCAACATTATACCACATCTGCCGTAAAATTTCATTAATAAAGTCTCCTCTAAAACTGATATTCTTTTAAGTTTATTAATTCTTTACATTGAAAATTTGTCATAGCTATAGTAAAATATATAGTAATAGGTAAAAAGGCAATGAATTTTATGTCAAAAGCACTTAGAAAGGATTGATAATATGAATAAAATTTTGAAAAGAATAATTTCTACAGCCATGGCGTTTGCTGTTACTCTTTCCGCAACCTTTTTGTTTGACGCACCTGAAAATAATATTCAGGCAGAGACAACGTCAAATGACCAGTCCGGCATACCCGTCAACGCAGACAACTTCCCGGACGAAAACTTCCGGGCATATATCAGTAAAAATATAGACACAGACGGCGACGGCGTGCTAAGCGACTTAGAAATAAGGTCAGTTTGGAGAATATGGTTAGAAGAAACCCGTGAAGGAATAAGCGTAGGTCTGGGAATTACGGATTTAACAGGAATCGGTTTTTTTACCGAGCTGACTGACCTTATCTGCGATAATAACAAAAATATACGTCTTCCTGACCTTTCCAAAAATACAAAGCTTGAACATTTATCTATGCAAAGCTGTAATTTGACTGAGATTGACGTTTCATCAATTACCGGGCTTAAATATATTGCCTTAGCCCACAATTCCCTGAAAGCCTTAGACCTTTCTAAGAACACAAAACTGGAATCCTTTCATTGTTACGGTAATCAGATTATTTCTGTTAAGCTTGCTCCAAACGTAAACATAGAACGTATAGACGAATCATGCGAAAACAATAAGTATACAGTTTCCGGCTGCATTCTGGACATCGCAGAGCTTGAAAGCTACGGATTTGATTTGAGCCGGGCAAGTAATTGGACAAACTGCAAACAGATAGACGATACTCATTTCCTTATATATAGGAGGCGGCTATATTCAATATGACTATGACTTAGGAAACGGCTCTTCTATAAAATTATCCCTTGACTTACGGCACAATACTACTATGGTAAAAAGTACTGCAACCTGCACCCAGGATGGAAAAAGCGCATATTATCATTGTGAAAAATGCGGCTATAACTTTAAAAAAAGTTATCCCCAGACAGAAGCCGATATCATAGAAAATATTGATACGGATATATTTGAGCCTGCCTATGGACATGACTATGGCTCTTGGGAAACCACGTCAAATCCTACTTTGAAAGCAAAGGGCGAAGCAAAATCTTATTGCAGTAATGATAATGAGCATACACTGACAAAGGAATTGCCTGCTTTATCCGATACGGGATTTTGGAAATTATATTTAGACTATGTCAAAGAAATGTATGAGGAGCAGGGCTATGAACTGTCCGAAGACGAATATAATGAGATGTGCGAATATTATCAAAAAGCTCCCACAATGGATAATGACGGGTTGTATGTTTACGTTCATATAGACGAAAGTACTGACGAAAGCTTCTATGTTGAATTAACTATCCCGTCCCTTGGAAATATGGACGCCTATACCAGAACTGAAAGTATTAAACCTACTGAAAATTCAGGCGGCGAATTTGTTTATACCAGCGATGATTACGGCACATTTACCATGTCTGTTCCTGCTTTAAATGACCCGACATGGAAGAAAGACATTGAAAAAAGCACAGAGCCTACCGAATATGAAGAGGGTAAGGACGTATATCACAGCGATATATACGGCGACTTAACGATTATAATTCCGAAGCTTTTGCACATTCACAATCTCACCCATATTGAAAAAATTCCTGAAACAGAGACTTCCGCAGGAACTAAAGAGCATTGGCACTGTCAGGGCTGCGGCAAAAATTATGCTGACGAAAACGGCGCTGTAGAGCTTGACGATATTACAATACCTGCTTCCGGCCACACCCATAAGCTTGTGCATATTTCCCAGATTCCGGCTACGGAAACAACCGAAGGCGTAAAGGAGCATTATCACTGTGAGGACTGCGGCAGGGATTTCCTTGACGAGAACGGCGAAACCGAAGCAACGGCAGACTCTTTAAAAATAGGTATAATCAAAAATGAGGTTTTATCCGGCGATAACGCTCCGGCAACAAAGCTTGTCACACCAAAGGATGAGCTTATTGCCTCAGTCCTGTCACCGGAAGAACAGGCGGCTGTCAATGAGGGCAAAGACATTAATATAATCCTCAAGGTAGAGGATGCCACCCTTAAGGCTCCTTCTTTAGATAAGACGGCAGCCGAAGGTAAGCTTAGGGAGCTGAAAAATTATAAGCTGGGACAATATCTTGACGTTGAACTGCTGAAAAGAATCGGCGGAAGTGAGAGCGAAAAGATAACAAAAACTAACTCTCCTATTAAGGTCATGTTCAATATTCCTGACTCTCTATTGGGAAAGAGTGAATATTCCGTTATACGGATTCACAACGGAGAAGCTACTGTGCTCTCTGATTTGGACAGTGACCCAAACACCATAACCATCATAACCGACAGGTTTTCAACCTATGCGCTTGCATATCAGGACAAGTCCTCCGGCTTGGATTCCGACGAAGAAAGCTCTGATGCTGACAATTCTGAACCAAACTCAGACGAAAACGGTACATCTGACGCAGGCAATTCCGAAACAACTTCAGGCGAAAACAGTACGTCTGATAATTCTTCCGGCAATGAAAGCTCTGACACAATTAATAGCGGTACAGGTGAAAACGATACTCCTGATAACAGCGGCAGTTCGTCTGCCGACAGTAATACATCTGCCGGCGGCAATCCGGCAACCGGCAGCAATGTTTCCCTTATCCCTCTTTTTGCCTTATTGTCCGGAATAATAGTTATAATCAGTCAAAAAAAGAATAAGACATGTCACTTTTAATATAAGCTATAAATCATAAAAGGGGGCTGCTCACAGCCCCTTAAAAATTCATTCTGACAGTTTTATGCCCTGACTGACAGTCTTCTTCTCTCTAGGACCTCTGCCTCCTCAAGAACCTTTATCATTCGATAAACCGTAGCCATACCAATATTTGGATTTTTCTTAATTGCATTATAATAAATTTCCTTACTTGAATAACATTCATTTTCCAATATAGTATCAATAAGCGCCCTTCTCTGATTAGTTATTCTTAAGCCCATACCCTTAAGCCTGTCAATTATTTCACTCTTAGCCATTTGTTCGCACCCTGCCTTTCGCATTTTAATAAAAATCTCCTCCAAACAAAACCATAAATTCTGCTCTGTTGAATTTGGAGGCGTCGTCCTTAGACGACACCTTTTTATTTATTTGACGTATAACTGTCACAGCCTCCGCTGCTTTTATGGGGACAGCCTCCACAACCACAGGAACAGCCTCCGCAGGTTCTTCCTTTCTTTTTATTTCTTATCATGCTTCTAATAACAAACGCCATTACAACAGCCAGTATTATAAGCACCAGTATTGTTCCTATATTGTCTGAAAAGAACTCTGCCATTATAATCAAACCCTTTCTTAATTTAACTATATTTAGACTATGCCTGTATAGAAGCCTTTGAAGATACCCTTACTTCTCTTTTATCAGGTCTCACCATTAAGTATACTATGACCGCCACAAGGAGTAAAGCCACAATAACTCCTATTACATTTATCTCTATGCTGCTTACAAATAATGAGCCAAGCTGATATACTATTAAGCCGGCAACATAACCAAGCAATGTCTGATAACCGATAGCAAATGCAAACCACCTGCCGTTATTCATCTCTCTCTTAATGGCGCCCATGGCTGCAAAGCATGGAGCGCAAAGGAGATTAAAGATGAGGAAGGAATATGCCGCAAGCTGCGCCATACCCTCAAAATCAAGTACTCCAAATACTCCTACCACTTCCTCCTTAGCCACAAGTCCCATAATTGTAGCTATTGTTGCCATGATTCCCTCGTCTCCGCTGCCAAATCCAAGAGGCGCAAATATCCACTTAAGCCCATTTCCAATATGTCCAAGAATACTGTCCGTAAGCTCCATATCGCCGCTAAAGATGAACTTTCCGTCTACCACTCCAAAGCATGAGCCTGCCCAGATAATTATTGAAGAAATAAGGATAACTGAGCCTGCCCTCTTTATAAACGACCAGCCGCGCTCCCACATGCTTCTAAGCACATTTCCTACCGTAGGAAGGTGATATGCAGGAAGCTCCATAACAAATGGGGCCGGCTCTCCTGCAAACATTTTTGTCTTCTTTAAAATTATACCTGAGATAACTACTGCCCCTATACCTATAAAATAAGCGCTTGGAGCTACCCACCATGCATTATTAAAGAGCGCCGACGCTATTAACGCTATAATAGGAAGCTTTGCGCCACACGGTATAAAGGTTGTCGTCATAATAGTCATCTTTCTGTCCCTGTCATTCTCTATTGTTCTTGACGCCATGATGCCCGGAACGCCGCAGCCTGTGCCGATTAACATAGGAATAAAGGATTTTCCCGACAGACCAAATCTTCTGAAAATTCTATCCATAATAAAGGCAACTCTTGCCATATATCCGCAGCCCTCAAGGAATGCAAGAAAAATAAATAACACAAGTATCTGGGGCACAAAGCCAAGTACTGCGCCGACACCGGCTATAATACCTTCTACAATAAGTCCCTGAAGCCAGTCTGCACAGTTTACCGCCTCAAGCCCCCTTGACACAAGAACAGGTATGCTTGGTATCCATACGCCGTAATCTGATGGCTTTGGAGCCGTAAACTCTCCCTCCTCATCTAACGTGCCCCCAGCAAAGCCTTCCTCTAAATTAAAGCCTTTCTCCAAAAAGGCGTCTCCATATGTGCCGAAGGCCTCCTCAAATCCGCCAAAATCACCGTCAGCAACGGCCCCGGCTACATCCTCATAGCCTGCCACGTCTGCGTTCCTTGCATCTTCAATTATAGCCGATAATTTATCTGTAAATACATATTCCTCCGCCCACGCATCTGTCTCATCATCGTAATCGCCGTTTATTCCAAATAAATGGAAGCCGTCTCCGAAAAGTCCGTCGTTTGTCCAGTCTGTTGCCCATGTGCCAACCGTTGTTACAGACACATAATATACTATAAACATAACTGCCGCAAATATAGGAAGCGCAAGTATTCTGTTTGTTACTATCCTGTCAATCTTATCTGACAGGGTAAGCTTTTTGCCGACTGCTTTCTTATAGCACTTTCCTATGACAGAGCCTATATAATTATATCTTTCTCCTGTAATAATGCTCTCCGTATCGTCATCCATTTCCTTTTCAGCTCTCTTAACTATATCCTTCACATCAGGAAGCGTCTTTCCAAATTCATTTATCTTGTTATCCTGCTCAAAAAGCTTTATGGCAAAAAATCTTTTCTGCTCTTCTTCTATGGAGCTGTCTGTTATCCTTTCCTCTATTTCTGATAAATAGTCCTCCACATTTTCGTCAAATCTATGTACATGCCTCTGTACATGCGCTGTCTGCGCTTCCCCCGCGCATACAAGCGCCGCTTCTGTTGTTCCCGTTCCCTTAAGGGCGGAAATTGTAACCACCTTACAGCCAAGGGCTTTCTCAAGCTCCTTTGTGTTGACGCTGTCTCCGCTTTTCTCTACCAAATCCATCATATTGACGGCAACCACAACGGGAATTCCCAGCTCTAAGAGCTGTGTGGTAAGATAAAGATTTCTTTCTATATTTGTACCGTCAACTATATTAAGTATAGCGTCAGGTCTTTCATTTACAAGATACTTTCTTGAAACCACCTCCTCAAGGGTATAGGATGAAAGGGAATAAATACCCGGAAGGTCCATAATTTCTACATCCTTATGTCCCTTTAGCTTTCCTTCCTTTTTTTCAACAGTAACTCCCGGCCAGTTTCCTACATACTGGTTAGCGCCTGTCAAATCATTAAATAATGTAGTTTTACCGCAGTTAGGATTACCTGCCAACGCAATTTTTACTGACATTTTTTCATTTTCCTTTCTTGAATTTTTTCCCCAAATTACTTTTTGTTGATTAGCCAATGCTAACCCCTCTGCAAAAAATAAGCTACTCCACATCAATCATAGCCGCGTCTGACTTTCTAAGGGACAGTTCATAGCCCCTTACGGTTACCTCAATAGGGTCTCCCAGAGGAGCTACCTTTCGGACAAAAATATCAACGCCTTTTGTTATGCCCATGTCCATAATCCTTCTTTTCACTGCGCCCCCGCCGTTAAGTCTGCTTACCTTAACGTTCTGGCCAACCTTAGCTTCTTTCAATGTCATGTTTATTTCTTCCTTTCTTATAAATTTTTATGGTTTATATATCAGGTTAGAATATGCTAACCCAGCGTTAAAAAAAATGGTTTTATTACTTTTATGTATTTATACTAAACCATAATTTTCATTGCCATTTCCCTGCTTATTGCTACTCTGGACTCCTTAATGCTTACTATAACATTTCCTCCCATTGAAGCAACCACGGTAACTATAGCTCCTGCTACAAATCCAAGATTTTCTAAAAATCTTCTTGTCTCCTCCTTGCCCAGAACCTTTACTATAGTGTCCTCCCTGCCCAAATCTACCATTGCAAGAGGCATACGCAGCACCTTTCCTTTCCAATAATCTAAAAATCCTATCTGTTGAAACATAGTTAGTATAGACTAACCAAAGTCTTTTGTCAAGTAAAAAATTATTTGGACTTTTTCCTTTACTAATGCTATAATATTTTTAATTATGAAATATAACTGCTGCATAAAATTTCCCGAAAGATAAAATACGCATTGAGAGCGTGGAAATGAGGTTTATTTATGAATATTAAAATTCCTGTGGAGGATTTACAAATTAATACGGTCATTGCCAATGATGCTTACAACGAGGATTCCCAGCTTCTTATTACTGAAGGTACCGTTCTCACATCAAAGGTTTTAGACAGACTTAAGCTTTTTAATGTTAATTACGTATACATATCAAGCGACGGAGGCGACGCTGTGCCTTTTACGGAAACAAAGGAATTTATACAGTTTAAGGAGGATTTTATTAAGGTCACCGACTATCTCCACAATTTCCTAAGCGGTCTGGCCCACAAAAATATATCGGAAAAGGAGCTTAAAACTGCAATAGATATCTGCATAGAGCTTTACTCTTCCTATTCCTCATTATCCTCCACATACAGCATCTTTGATATGCTTCATCATATGCGGGATTTTTCTGATTCTACATTTGTCCATTCCATTAATGTAGGTATGATTGCCGCTATTATAGGAAGATGGGCCGGCAAGGCTGAAAAGGAGGAGCATCTGCTTGTATCCTGCGGTCTTTTCCACGATATTGGAAAGCTCCTTATCCCTTCCGAAATATTAAATAAACCGGGAAAGCTTACAGAAGCTGAATTTGAGATTATGAAAACCCACGCCGAAAAAGGCTATGAGCTCTTAAAGGACTTGGACATAGACGAGCGTATTAAAAAATCTGCCCTCATGCATCATGAGAGGGTAAACGGAAGCGGATATCCTCAGGGCCTTAAGGGAAAGGATATAGACGACTTTGCAAAGATTATCACCATTGCAGACGTATATGACGCCCTTACTGCCACCAGAGTTTACAGAGGCCCAATATGTCCCTTTGACGTTATTGAAGCCTTTGAAAAGGACGGCTTTAACCTTTATGATTCCAGATATATGCTTGTGTTTTTACAGAATATTATTAACTCCTATCTTCATTCACAGGTTCAGCTTTCAAACGGTGAAAGCGGTGAGATTATAATGGTTAATACAAATAATCTTTCAAAGCCTATTGTACATTCGGGAAGTGATTTTATAGATTTATCTAAAAACAGCGATATAAAAATTGAAAAGATTTTCTAAGACTGAAGCTTTAAATTTTTATAATAATTAAAAATATAGTGATATACTTTGAGAATAACATGTATATCACTATATTTTAAATTTAGATAGAAAAGGCTGCCGCAATCTATACCGCTTTTCGTTTTTCCATATAATCAATAAACCAATTCAGCATATCAGGGTCATATTTTTCACCGGAATATTTTTTCATATATTTTACTGCTTCGCTGTGGGAAACAGGAGGTGCGTTCTTTCCCATGGTTAAAAGCATATATTTTTTTACTATGCGTATAAGCCTTGACTCCATAGGTATTTGAACTCCCTTTAGTCCCTTCGGGTATCCCCCGCCGTTCCACCTCTCATGGGAATATAATATTATCTCGGCAACCTTGTAGGTGTTCTCAAACTGAAGCGCCATTTTGTAGCCTTTATTAACATGGTCTTTAAACTCCTTAAGCTCCTCCTCACCTATCTCCTGACCCAGAAGCATAAATGATTCGGGAAGCTGGATATAGCCTATATCCTGATATTTCATAGCGCTCCTTACCTTCCGGGCTCCCTCACTGTCAAATCCAAGATGTATGGAAAAATCATAAGCTGTCTGCACTGCCGCCTCCACTATTTCCCTTGAAAGATATTGCCTTTCGCACAGCTTATCTATTATATAATCAAGAAGATTTTCCTTATCCTTTATATGCTTTTTATTTTCATACATTTCCTTGTCAGCCCTGTTAAAACATTCCTGAAGGCTTTCATTTTCCCTGTCCCACTCGGCGGCTCCAAGGGCAACCGATATAGGAAGGTTTAATGCCTTTACAACCTTACAGTTTCTTTCTACTCTTTTGCAGTAGTCAAGGGCTGCCTCCAGAGAGGTATCAGGCATAAGCACCCTGTATTCGTCTCCTCCGCATCTTGACACATACCAGCTTGGCTTTGAAACCTCAGTAAGCTTTCTTGACACATACTTTAGAAGAGAGTCCCCCGCTTCATGACCAAATACATCATTCATCAGCTTAAGGTTATTTGCATCTCCGGATATTATACATACCCTGCCTGTGCTTTCTTCCTCGATTTTTTTCATTACCTCTTCAAATTTTGAACGGTTATACAGTCCTGTAAGCGCATCCCTCTCCGCCATCATCTTAAACTGCTGCTTATCCTTTTTCCAGTCAGATTCCTTTGTCTCAAAGGATTTTATCGTATCCTTCTGGAGCAGGTTAAGATAGCCTAAGCGTGAAAGCTGATTTGCGATTATTTTAAGAGACGATAAAATATTTTCAAACTTCTGTCTGCTTACGACGGGAATTTTATTTATTCCCTCAAGATATGCCTCCTCATCAATATTTAAGGACTTGGCTATTCTTCTATATTCTTCCTCAGAAAGGTCATTTTCCTTAAGACGGATTTGCCCTACAAGTATAGTTGCAATATGGGTATCTCCTACCGTAAGCTTAATGCCTGCATCTATAAGACCTGCCGACCTGCATCTGCAAATACGCGTATCCCCGTCTGCATTTGCGGACAATATTAAATCCGATTCCTCACACTGCTTCCTTCCTATAGGCGATTTCTGTACAATTCCCCTGCAAAAATCACAGAAATGAATATCGCTTATAAGCCGGTCCCCCTCGGGAGTTCTTATTCCCATACCTACTTCAAAGGATTTTGATAATGAGTCCATGAGCTTTTCCATCTCGTCAACATCAAATATATCCTCAAATTTCATTTCAACCATCTGTATACACCAATACCTTTATCCCTTATGTATATTAAATATCATTTACACAGTTTAGCACGATTTTGTAATATTTACAAGATATTTTTAATTCTTTGATATAATGCCGAAACAGGAAGTCCAACTACATTATTATAATCACCCTCTATTTTTTCAATAAATTTTGCGGCTATGCCCTGTATTCCATATGCCCCTGCCTTGTCTAAGGGCTCCTCTGTTTTTATATATTCTTCTATCTCATTGTCTGAAAAATGGTACATATAAACCTTTGTTTCACATGCAAAGGTTTCCGATATTACTTTATTTTCGCTGTATTTGCCATTTTTGTCAATGTTTACAAACAGCAGCGTTACCCCTGTCCACACGCTGTGGCTTCTTCCCTCTAATAGCTTAAGCATTCTCTCCGCATCCTGCTTATCCTTTGGCTTTCCCATTATATTACTATCACAGGCTACTACAGTATCAGCTCCTATTATAACCATAGGACTGTTATCCCTTTCTCCTGCCCTTAAAATTTCAAATATATTCTCTGCCTTTTGCCGCGACAGCTCTGCTACAACCTTATCAGGACTGCTTTCCGTTGTTTTTTCCTCTGCTTCGCTTACAATACATTCGTACTCTATGCCTATACGGCTTAAAAGCTCTTTTCTTCTTGGAGATTTTGAAGCTAATATTATTCTCATTTTCCCTCCTCAAAAGGTCTTATTCTGTATGTTACCCCCAGTTCATCGCAAATTTTTTTACATTCCTCCTCCTCCTCCTTTGTAATAGTTGTCGCTACTGTAGACAATATTACATTGG